>ERZ1023818.244-NODE-244-length-10922-cov-15.182939_pt1 | contig 10922 bp, 8 predicted proteins | sample MGYA00380378_ERZ1023818 | MGnify/ENA primary metagenome ERZ1023818 (study PRJEB33179, sample SAMN07449062) | human gut metagenome | biome: Human-gut; feature: Human associated habitat; material: Faeces | host: Homo sapiens | place: India:Kasaragod | collected... | reverse complement strand
ACGCAATGGGAGTCCCATTTCCGAAATAGATATAATTTCACGGGACTTCAGGTTTATATGACGCTCCCCATAAGTCCTTGTACTTGAAATAGGCACTCGTGGATCGGATTGTCAGATTGGATGCGTAAATCGATCCGCTGAAGTCGGAAAGAGGGCTTGTTACCGTGACGTTTGCATAAGGAGCATATATCACACCGGCAAGAGAAGATGTTCCCGCCCCTTCAGGACTGTAGATATTCAAATTGAAATTTCCAGTTCCCAAATATGTGATTACAAGAAGCCTGCTGATTGTCTTTGTCGTCGTTACAGCTACACTGCCTGATTTACTGTTGATATTCAGGTAAGCCGGCTTTCCTGCGCCTCCTGATATATTTCCCAGAGTCAGTGAAACTGCCCCAGATGCCGTTACCTGGGAAAATTCAGCGGATCCTGTAATTGTCGTTGTTCCAGCAATATATGTTTTTACATCGGAACTATTTGCTTCATACAGTGCTTTTATTTTAGATTCCGTTGATGAATAAAAGGAATTGTAATCAGACAAGCTTCCCGTTTTCACCGTCGAATAGTTACCTGCTGCAGCTGCCTGCTCAGGTGTCATGCCATAGGCTTTGGCTGTGTAAAGATAATCACTGGATCCTGAAGAACCCAGAGCCACTACATTGCCATCAAATGTCTTATAAATCTTCCCATCATAAATCGAACCCAGCCCCGTTATTGACTTAGCTGCTATCAAATCCTTAAATCCAAGATCAGCAGGCGAACCAGATGCCTTCGTTCCAACTAAAGCTACCGCATCTGCTGAAACATCTACGTAAGGCTTGATTCCCACCATTCTCATAAAGGAAGTCGGCATTTGTTTGACAATCATGACACGATAATACGTTTTTCCGGAAACCTTTTGCGCCTGAAAACTTTTTCCTTTCAGTCCTGTATAGCCGCTTCCCAGATTGGCTTTCAAGTAATCATCCGCCCTGCTGTCTGCCTCCGGATGGCTTCCTGCAGTCTCATCATTTCGCATATATGCTGAAGCCCCTACCAATGCCGCTGAGTCTACGGCATTCTGCAGGTTGGATTTATAAGAATAAATGCTACCCAAATCCCTTGCCAGTCCCGCACAGGCAAAGAGGATAGGAAGAACAACTGCCACCAATACCAAAAGGGACCCCTTCTGCAGACTGACTTCTTTTCTGCTTTTCATGAAGGATGCCCCCTTTCACTCGAATATTGATACTCTTCTTATTTTTTATGAATTCCAAACCAAACTGGAATCTTCTACCAGCCTGCTTTTTGTCGACGTTGTACCGGAGCCTGAAGAAGAACCGCTGAATATATCCCTGTATCTAAACTGCGCTCCGCTTGAAACAACATCAAAATCTCTTGAATAGATGGACCCCTCAAAGACACATCCGCTTCCGATATTGACAACAACATCCGCATCAGGCGCATACAAAGCACCTGTAAATGTTATCGCCGTCCCTCCAGATCCAAAGATATTTAATGTCAGCGGTTTATAATTATTTTTATTATTGTTTTTGGTAGTCCCTGTATAAATAATAACAAGCGGCCTTGCATTAGTTGAATTAATCGTTATATTGATTTTATTTTCATTTTTAGTCCCGTCAATCATGAGATACACCGGTTTTCCTTCATTTCCTGACAATTCCCCAATCGACAGATTAGCATTCCCGGATGTTTCTTTTTTATAATAATCTGATGATCCGCTGACTGCCCTATTCGTATAATTCCAATCCACTACAGATGATCCGGCCGCATCATACATCTCATTGATCTTTTCAGTTGTTGAACGATAGAAAGAATTATAATCTGATGCTTCTCCGGCCTGTACTGCAGAATAATTTCCATCAGCATTAGCCTGATTTTCTTTTTGTCCTAAGGCAGAAGATGTATAAATCGTTGTACCAGCGAATCTAGAGCTTAAATCAACTACATTCCCATCATACGTTGTATTTACCCGGCCGTTCTTCAATGAATCGAGTCCTAAAATTTCCCTGGCCCCTATTAAATCCTTAAAATGCAAATCTGTCGTCCCGGGATTTCCTACTAAAGCAACAGCATCAGCAGAAACATCTATATATGGCTTTATTCCTAATATTCTCATGAAATAAGTAGGAGACGGTTCTGTCACTTTTACACGGTAATATGTTTTTCCGGAAACCGTCTGCGCTTCAAAACTTTTATCTTTTAAGCTGCTGTAACTATTGTCCAGATTAGCTTTCAGATATTCAGCCGCCATTTCATCAGCCTCCGGGTGATAATCTACCGTATCCCCGCCGGCAGTATATCCGGAAGCGCCTGCCAGCGCTGCGGCATCAACTGCATTCTGGAGATTCGATTTATAGGAGTACATATTCCCCAAATCGACAGCGAGTCCCGCACAGGCAAAAAAGACAGGAAGCAGCAAAGCAAAAAGTACCAAGAGCGCCCCCCTCTGCCCCTCTCTTTGGCTTCGGTCTCCAAACCGGCTCCTCCCACCGCCCCCTTCGGATTGAATACTTCACTGGTACACATGCCGTTAATTCCAGACCAGACTAGTATTTTTTACCAATCGTGTCTTATAGGTTTCTGTACCGTTCCCAGAGGAAGATCCACTGAAAATATCCTTGTACATAAAGTGAGATCCCGTTGAGTTAACATCCAGTGTTTGCGCATAAATTGAACCAATAAACTCACAATCATAACCCATATCAACTTCAACATCGGCATACGGTGCATACAAGACCCCTGTAAAAGAAACAGGCCCATACTGATTTCCGCTGATGCTTAACACGAGCGGCTTCTTATCTTTAGATTCTCCCGTGTAAATGATAATGACAGGTCTGTCATTCGTTTGATTAACATCTATACTTATCTTATTTTCATTAAAGTTATCAATTTTCAAATACACCGGTTTTGCCGTATCTCCGGTTATCTCTTCAATGTCAATCTCTACATTTCCACCCTTTTCTTTTTCATAAAAGTCTGTTGAACCATAAACAGTTTCTTTCTTATCTGTCCATCGACGAACAGGAGAATCAGTGGAATCATATAGTTCATCAATCTTATCCGTAGTTTTACTATAAAACGATTGATATTCTGATGCATTTCCTGCCTGTGCATAAAAATAATTTTCAGCGTTATCTGCCTGATATTTATATTGATAATATGCGGCAGATGTATAAATTTTTTCAGCATAAGCTGTGTTTTGATAGACTACATTTCCATCATATGTTGTGATAACTTCATCATAATCACTAGCATCTGTATCAGAATTTCCCTTATTTCCGTTGCCTTTGCCCTTATTTTTTCCATTATTTCCATAAGCTTTGCCATTATTGCCGCCAGTACTTCCGCCAGAAGCCAATGAAGCCAAGTCCCCAATTGTTTTAACTGAAATCAAGTCTTTAAATTCAAAATCCGGCGTTCCTGAAGTTTCGCTTCCCACCAATGCCACGGCATCAGCAGAAACATCCATAAGTGAATCCAGTCCCAGCAGCGTCATAAAATACACAGGGGATTTCTGCGTAACTTTGACACGATAATACGTTTTCCCGGAAACTGTCTGCGCCTGAAAATCTTTATCTATTAGATTCTGATACCCTTTTCCCAGATCCGCTTTCAAATATTCATCTGACATCGTGTTTGCTCCGGGATGGTTTTCTACAGTCTCTTCACCCGCAATATAACCGGCCGCTCCTGCTAAGGCTGCCGCATCAACAGCATTCTGCAAATTAGACTTATGGGCATACATACTTCCTAAATCGACTGCCACTCCTGCACAGGCAAAAAAGACAGGAAGCAAAAGTGCTGTAAGCACTAAAAGAGCACCTCTCTGCTCAGGTATTTTCCACTTTTTCCTGTTCATAAAAGCACCCCCCTTTACGCTTCCATATTCTGAGCTCTATGTCTAAACAAGTTCTTGCTGCAGTTGTCACAAATACGAAGAAAAATTACCGTAGAGTTTCCCTGATTTTATTGCTAATTCTTCACCGGTAAAAACACGGAAAAAGAATCATAAAAGGACTAAAAGGGCACCTTTGTGCACAGATATTGGGTCTTGATTCCAAATCTGCTCATAAAAGCGCCCCCTTGATATGTACTATGTTTTCATTCCTTTTTATATCAGACTACTAGCTCCACACCAAGCTGGAGTTTTCAATCAACTTGGTCTTCGATTTTTCTGTGCTTGCCCCTGCTGAAGATCCTCCTAATATATTCATATATGTAAAACGAGACATGTTTGAATCAACAGTCAAATCCCCCGCATAAATGGAACCACGAAATTCGCATCCATATCCCATTTGAATAACAACATCAGCATTCGGTGCATATAAAACACCAGTAAAAGTAGTCGGCCCATACCAGTTCGAGCTGCTATTGATGTCTAGAATAAGAGGTTTATTATTCCCTTTTCCATTTCCCTTACCATTTTTCGTCGTTCCTGTATAGATGATAACAATGGGTCTGTTATTTGTTTCAGGTATATTTATATTGATCTTATTTGCATTAGCTTCACTGTCAATTTTGACATAAATGGGTTTGCTGGACTCGCCATCCAGCCCCTGTATCGTTACATTTGCATTCTCTGAAGTTGTTTTTTCGTAATAATCCCCAGTTCCATAAATGACCTGATTGGTGTAATTCCATTTTTGAACGGAAGAGCGGTTCGCATTATATAAATCATCAAACTTTCTTTCTGTTGAATCATAAAACGAATTGTAATCCGTATCACCGCCGTCAGACAGTCTGAAATAATTGTGATCTGCTACAGCCCATCCCAAGGTTTTGTTATATGCATCCGGTGTAAAAGCATAACCAGGAGAATCCGAACCTCTTTCAACGATATTCCCGTCATAGGTTGCCTGAATCCCATATGAGCCCAACAAATAAGGTGAAAAAATATCTCTCCACCAGTAATAGTAGTTTGGACCTATGGAGCCTAAATCTGAAATATGATTGGCCACAATTAAATCCTTAAAGCCAAACCCGCTTGATGAGCTTCCAGCGCTTCCCACCTGCGCCACTGCATCCGCAGATACATCCGTAAGCGGATCCAGCCCCAGCAGCGTCATAAAATAAACCGGTGATTTCTGAGTAACCTTAACACGATAATACGTTTTCCCAGAAACCGTCTGCGCCTGAAAGTCCTTGACTATTAATTTTTGATATTCCCCTCCCAGATTTGCTTTCAGATATTCATCTGACATTATGTTTGCTCCGGGATGGTCTTCTGCTGTTTCTCCACCTGCGATATAGCCAGCTGCGCCCGCTAAAGCCGCTGAATCAACGGCATTCTGCAAATTAGATTTATGGACATACATATTCCCTAAATCGACTGCCAGCCCCGCGCAAGCAAAAACTACCGGCAAAAGCAATGCAGTGAACACCAAAAGGACGCCTTTCTGCGCAGACGGGCGGATTTTATTCCCGTCCCTGTCCATACAGACGCTCACTCCTTCCTCTTCTCCTTATTTATTTTTATCTATACGCTCCCATACTTATTATACCTTTTTCTTATTCTTATAACAACTTAAAATAAGTTTTTGCATTTTATGTATAATATGAAACGATTTGTATCACTTTATCTCATACCATGAAGAATCACCGCTTTATAATCCGCGGATCAGCAGAAGTGCAATCGCAGGAATGGCAAAATAAGGACCATAAGCGAAGGCGCTTTTCCTGCTCTTTATACCAAGAAGCAGCATGATTAAAGCAGAAATACCGCCAAACAAAATTCCAAACATTCCAATGAAGAATAATGTCTTTGTTCCCATCCATAAGCCAAGACACGCAATCAGCTTAATATCTCCGCCGCCCAGCGCCCCGCGGGACAATATTGCAATAATGAGAAAGAGAACGCCGCCTGCCGCTGCAGAAATCAGATGATCAATGGCTATGGGTAGAAACAGCGCGCAGCAAAGTACTCCTCCCGCTGCTAAAGGAATGATCATGTCATTAAAAATGCAGTACTGCTCAAAATCTGTTGCAATGATCAAAAGCAGCAATCCGCAAAGTGCAAGTGACAAAACTAAAATAATTCCCTGTGAAACGAAGAAGAGTCTGATGCCGGTCAGGAAAAACAGCAGCGTCAGAAGCTTTACTCTGTACTTTGCCTACTGCCGATTGCATCAGGAAATGACAGAATCGAATGATTTTTGAGGTATAACCTATCAATCCACAGGGATCCATACTTTCCAAAGAAAAAGGACAGCGCCAGCAAAAGCGCTCCATAAGCAATTAAGAAATAATCCATGACCGTCTCCCAATAAACAAGACTTTGTTACAATATTTTTTATTATACAACGAAAACTTATCAGAATAACAAATATCAGTGAAGTATTCCGTAAATAAGAAAAGGCCCCGATTGACGCTGCCAATCCAGGACCTTCTCTTATTTAATAAACTGTATTTCTGAAACCATCTGATTAATCTTCTGTATCGAAGATGAAAAGTTTATGTTTTTTATCAGAAACCAGTTTTGTAAATCTATCATATTGTCTCAATATATCAACAATAATCTCATCTTTCTTCATATAGCGGACAGGATACCCGGTTCTGCCATCCTCAAAATAACTCATGGGAACATAAACAACTTCACTATCAACTTGAGGCATGGAGTCATTTTTGATGGCAAAATCAGAAACATTATGGATTTCGCAATCAATACCATACTTGAAATTTCTAATAGAATCCTGCTTAATAATAAACTCCGCTTTAGGAAGCAGCGATTCAGAATCATACTCAACCGTAGCTTCTACTCCATACTTTTTCATCTCATCTGCCAGTTCTTCAAAAGCCGGTACAGCCACTTCCCTGATAAACTTTCTGGCATTCACGAGATCTGGTTTTCTAGACATAGAATGAAGCCTTTCCTTCCACAAGGAGCCCGTCCAGTAGGAAGTACAAACAGAAAGCCCGCGGCTGAAATATCCGTTATCGACTAAAAGGCCGTCCCACAAGCAGAAGCAAAGAACAATCATGACAACCAGGAACGGAAGCGCCATAACCATCGTCATCGCCTGCAGTGCCCCAAGACCGCCGGAATATAAAAGGACAATAGCCAGAAGAGCTAAAGATGCGCCCCAGAAAATACTCTGCCATTTAGGGAATCCGGATTTGCCATAGGAAGCAATGGTATTGATAACAAAAATACCAGAGTCAGCCGAAGTTACAAAAAATAATGCAATGATGACAACAGAAATGAAAGATGTCACACTACCCAGCGGAAGATGATTCAGGAAAGCGAAGAGCAAAGCTTCTGTCTCGCCTGAAATTGCAGAAAGAGAGCCATTGGTCTGCAAATCCACCCAGATGGCACTATTCCCAAAAATAGTCATCCAAAGCAGATTGAACAAAGTCGGAACGAACAAGACCCCAAGGACAAACTCACGAATCGTACGCCCTCTGGAAATCTTTGCAATGAACATGCCGACAAATGGCGCCCAGGCAATCCACCATGCCCAGTAAACGACCGTCCAGGAAGTGAACCATCCTTCATTTTCAGGATCATAGGCAAATGTCCTGAAACTCAAAGGAATAATATTATGGATATACTCGCCAAGATTCTGCGTGAAATCACTCATAATCATCATGGAAGGCCCCGCAAGCAGGACAAAAAGCAGCAGTCCAAGTGCTAAAAGCAGATTAATTTCACTTAAATGGCGAACACCCTTACCAACTCCTGATATCGCAGATAAAATCGAAAACGATATCGAAACAATTATGATGACAATCAGCTGGGGCATATCAATATGAGAAATGAAGCCAATCTGCTTCAATCCTGCTCCAAGCTGCAGAGCGCCGAATCCCAATGTTGTTGTAATACCGAAAATCGTACAGCAAAGTGCAGTTATATCAATAATACGGCCGAGAACACCATCCAGACGATTCTTAAGCAGTGGATAAAAACCACTTCTTACGGTCAGCGGCAAATGATAGCGGAAACCAAAATACGCCAATGCCAGTCCAAGTACACCATAGATTGCCCAAGCGTGTATCCCCCAATGGAAAAATGTATTGAGCATGGCAGTTTCAGCACGAGCCCCCTGAGACAGGTTAGGATCAAGAGGAAGGGCATAGTGAGAAATTGGTTCGGCTACGCCAAAGTACATAAGTCCGATTCCCATTCCGGCAGCGAAGAGCATTGCAATCCAGGATAAAAACGGATACTCAGGTTCTTCATCATCATCTCCCAGACGTATATCCCCTAATTTGCTGACGCAGAGGAGAAGGAGAAAAATAACAAAGCAGGATACGCCAAGAATAAAGAGCCAGCCCCAAGATTTGGTAATCCATTGTTTTGCTTCATTGAGATAGTAACCTGAAGATCCCGGGAAAGCAGCACATGCAATCACAACTGCCAATATCACTATAATTCCGGGTATCGTGACCCATGAATTAAAAGTGGAACGGAATGGGAATTTACGAGAATCATCCAATGGAACCGCCTCCAGTCAAAAATCAATAATTTATAATAACTGCACTTCATCAATCCATTCTGATTAATAAACACAGCAAAAGAGAGATTAAGCCTAGTTGAGCTGTTCTCCCTAAACTCGTTATAGATAAATCTATAGCGATATATTAATATATTTTATTATACCATAAGTCACTTATGTATCCAAATTATAAAATCTTAATAATGTTCGATAAGTGGCGAATCCGGAAGAAAACAAAAGAAAAATTATATAATCTGAATGAGTTTAGTAAAATACGGTTACCCTTCTATTTTTTATCGAAAAGCAGTATTCGATAACGTATAAATGGAAAATGAAAAAGACGTTGACTTGTAATCAGCCAACGCCTTGTACTTCTTAATCTTTCAAAAATTCTCACACATTGAGAATACATTGATTTCATTAAGATTTTAATATACCTTCATTTAGGATTCTATTTTCCTCTCACCATGCATTGTCAAAGAATTATCCTTTGTTCTGTCATATGCAATATTCCCGAGGGTAAGATCCGGTTCTTCCATAGGTGCGCCCTGAATACCCATAATCTCTACCATAAAGTTGTACAGAAGATCATTAGTCCAATATGAACTCCTTTGATCGATCAAAGAAGAGAATAAATAAGAGTGATTTTCCCTATATCTTTCTGAAAAATGAGCAATAAGAGGAATACGTGTCATTTGATTGGAAAACTTAGTCGGTTCATGAGCCGTCCCATCATCAGATTCTTCCCCATGATCAGAAAAATATATAAATCCCTGGAAATTAGGATTGTCCTTGACAAGGTCATACAGCCTGCTCACCACATAGTCCGTATAAAGTATAGCATTATCATATTCGCTGGTTTTGCTAACCTTACGATCAAACTTTTGATACTCAAAGGGATAACGTTCTGTATATAACTGATGACAGCCCATAAGATGGTATACAATCAGAGCATTGTCTGCATTTTTGAGGTCTGGAGTCTGATCTGCCAACTCCTCATCATAATAATTTGAGCGTATATATTCACCAACATCGCCATTCAACCAAATCTGATGATTGGCCATAGATGCGATTTCAGCTATAGGTGTATCAAAAATACCATAGCGCTCCTGATTACTGATCCAGTAAGTATCAAATCCCGCCGCGGCAGCAACTTCTATCAATGAATAGGCCTGTGCCATAGATACAGAATTATACTGATTCTTATCCGTCAATGCATAGGTCAAGACGGGAACCGTAGTCACATAATTTGAATATGCTTTTTTAAAACAGATGGTGCCTGGCTCTTTAACAAATTGAGACATCCAGGGCGTCGTATCAAAACGATATCCATAAACGGACATATGATCTCTTGCTGTTGACTCACCAATGACAAGTACATAGATCCCTTTATGCTCTGGAAGCACTGAGAGTGTACCTAAGTTATATAAATACTGCATCCTTTCCTGTCGGTTTTTAGCGAAAGAGGTATATCTTTTAACCGAATTCTTCAAGGAATCCATAATACGCACGGGTTCGTACCCAACAAATGAATATGTTACCTTCACACCTAAAAACAAAAGAAAAATTGTAAGAATTAACGACCCCCATAGATACCGGCGCGAAGCAAATTCAATACGTTTTCGCATGCTGATACAGATTATACGCACTACGTAACCAATAAAAATCAAAATCAATAAAGATCCTAGAAAAGCAAAGAGCAGGCTAAATATATTTTGAGTCAATAAATAGTCTATAGCTTCTTTTAAATTTGTCTGATAGACCGCTAAAATAATATCGGAACGTAAATAATGATGGCTGACAATATAATATATCCAAAACAGCAAATTAGATAAAGCAAAAGGTATAAGGCTGAAAATAATCCACAGACCAGCAATTACACGCCCTACGCTGCATTTTCCCAAAATAGCTGCAATATTATTAATGCAGAAGCCTATAAGGAGGATAGATATCCAGATTATACTCGCTAGAGAAATGTTTACAAAAATATCTAACGCCATTACGATGATATGATCAAATAATTTAATTAGAATTCCGCTGCAGAGAAAAAACATCATCCCGAGATATGCAATAAGAAAATTCCGTCTAAATCCGCAGATCCACCATGCAAAAGCAAAAAGAAGTGCAGAATATAAGACTCCAATATTAAATCCATAAGAATAAAAATGATCAGTCAGGATATACGCTAAAAATGTGATCATATATATATACAAAAAGATAACTAAAAACATCTTTTCAAGATTGACTTTATTCTTTGCTAAAAATTGATTCATAAAAGCTCTCCCAGATGCACGCTGACAAAATGATCACTGTCCGAGTGCAGTACAAAGTAGAAAGTGTCCTAAAGCAGATAAAAACAACTGCACTCCTATGTCTATATATAATAATTATCATTTAACTTATATAATAAAGCAACCTAAAAGACAATCATTCGAGTGTTTAAATAATCTTGTGTAAACGTACTCCTATGAAAAAAGGAGATCT
>ERZ1023818.243-NODE-243-length-10924-cov-7.669335_pt1 | contig 10924 bp, 10 predicted proteins | sample MGYA00380378_ERZ1023818 | MGnify/ENA primary metagenome ERZ1023818 (study PRJEB33179, sample SAMN07449062) | human gut metagenome | biome: Human-gut; feature: Human associated habitat; material: Faeces | host: Homo sapiens | place: India:Kasaragod | collected... | reverse complement strand
AGAGAACACTTTGGACTTGGACTCTGCATTGCGAAAGAGCTCACCGAAAAGCAAAATGGGAACATCCAGGTTGTGGATGCTCCCATTTCCGGCAGCTGCTTTATGGTACAATTGCCATGTGCACTTTAATTTTTATGTGATTTCTACGCTCTCCTGTCAGGTTATATTTTTCCTGTTATTCCACATTTTTCAGTGCCTGATCCATCGGAATACGCTTGATTCTTCTGAAATCCAATACCATGACAAGCAGATATCCGATCAGGATAAACAGGAACATTTTCACATAGCCCATCGTGCTTATGCGGAAAGCGTACCATCCACTGTAGGAAAAGAGCATGATCCTCCAGACAACCTTCATGATGACGACACCTAAAATCACGCTGACAACATCGATCACCACAAGAACGATGGTCGTGGACAACAGATATAAGCTTGCAATCTCCCGGTTCTCATAGCCCAGGATTTTTGTCATGGAAATTGCATTTTCGTTCTTCTCGATGATCAGCTTCGTGAGCAGGTAAATCAATACTGCGGATAACAGGATGCACAGATACTGGAAGTAGGTCATATAAGAGCCCATGGAATGATCGAGCTGGTCACACATTTTCGTAATGTCATGTTCTGTGATGACGGTTGCGATCTCATCCTCATCAATATCTGTGATCTCTGAATCCGAGAGATAGCCTGTGAATGCATCACTGTCCATGTCAAAGATTTCACAATACTGCTCATTGGACAGAAATACTGCCAGCGCCTGACTGTGATCATAGATTCCTGCAACCTCAAACTCATACTGTTTGTTCTCATATTTTTTGTCAAGAACCACTGTTTCGCCCACGCTCAGGCTGTATTTATCTGCATAGGAAGCAGAAATATATGCCTCGTTTCCTTTCAGGGCAGACAGGTTACTGATTTTCACATACCGGCTGTCATCCTCGATTCCGTAGACAGAAATCTCCTCATCTAACGTATCGCTCTTGTGCTGCAGAGATGTCATATTGAATTTCTCTGCATCTTTATTATCCGTTGTGATAATGTCTCCATCCTCATTCTCATAAGACTTTAACACATACTGGTAGTTCGTAAACATCATATCTGAAACATTGGATTTGTAATAGTCGAGCGTCTCCGGCATACCGACCGCCATTGCGAGCATAATGCCGATAAACCAGATCCCCACAAATAAAATCAGGTAATTCGTCACGTTCTGGAACATGATACGCAGGCGGAAACGGCTTAAAAATCTCCATTTTGGCAGGCGCATTGCTTTTTTACGTTTTGTTTTTTTCAGATCATGACGCAAAAACTGTAATGGTGTATGCCGCATCATTTTTATAATGACGACGAGATTGACCGCAAGCATTAAAACAACCGGGATGATCGTTGTCTTGAAAAAGGCATCCGGGTTCCAGACTGTCTGATAAGTCGGAAGACTGTAGCTGTTATAATACATGCCGACAACCACATTTTTAAATACGGTATAGCCGAGGATATTTCCAATGCACGCTGCGAGAAGTGTCACGATCACCGGCATGGAAATATAATGTCTGACCAGTTCACCTCTCGTATAACCGGAAGCTCTCAGTGTTCCGATCGTAGAAGCCTCCTTCACGATCGTGTTGCTGATGGTCACTGCAAAAATAAATGCAATGATCACAATCAAAATATCCAGTAAAACACCACCCATAGCTTTGTCTGAACCCATATCATCCGTTGCAAAATTAATTGCCGGGTTCGCATAGCGCGGCATATAGTCCTCTAACTCTTTGTCATCACACACTACCTGTGTGAGCAGTGCTTTCATGAAATCATCAGATTTTGCTTTCTGCTCCACTTCATCTGCAGGAGTATCCACATAATTCCATGTGTAAGCATAATGAACAGTTTTATGTAAACTATTAAATCCTTCCTGTGTGACCATAGCCACATCGAATTTGATCGCATCAAACATCATATCCGTTGACTTCTCATGCAGTGTCGCATAATTGACATAGGCGATCAGTCCGACAACTTTGAACCTCTGCCCGCTGACAGAAATCTCATCTCCCACTTTGACGCCGACATTGTCTGCATGCATACGGTCTCTTGCGATCTCATCCGCTTTTTCCGGAAATGCGCCGTCAAGCAGGCAGGCAAGATCCACGTTATCATTTTTTGCATAGACACGGATATTTCCTTCCGCCTCGCCGTCGTTGTTGTAATCTTCCTCCTCATTTCGGAAGAAGTTCTCATAAACCTGTACCGGAACTTCTGTAAAATCAGGATCGTTTAACTCATATTTTTCTTCTGCATCAGCATATTTATCATCGATTTCCTCTACGATTTTATCCCATGCCTTGTCGTAGGCTTCCGGATAAGCCTTTTCATCCAACTTTTCGTCCAGTTCTTTTTTTGCTTTGTCAAGATAATACTGTTTGACGTCCGCTTTTGTTCCTGTCTCGATAGCAGCGAGTAGCGTCTCATCTGCCTTTTTGTTCAGCTCAAAATGTCCATCCTCTAACTTGTATTTTGTCACACCCTCATTTGCTGCAATAAGCATACTCTCATTTGCAACATACATACCGGAAACAAAGCCGATCGTGAGGATCAGGAATAATGCCACCACAAGATATTTTTTCCAGTCGCCAAGCAATTCACGCGGAATACGCTTGATGAGCGGATTTTTGATTTTTTTCTTTTTCATAACTGCCACACTCCTTACCACTCAAGATCTGCTGCTGAAATCTTGTGCTCGTTCCTCTCGTTGTGGCGCACGGCTCCGTCACGAAGTTTGATGACATGATCTGCCATGTTCTTGATTGCCTCGTTGTGCGTTACCATGATGATCGTATTTCCGTATTTCCTGTTTACATCTTCGATCAGTTTTAAAATCTCTTTGGAGGTATTATAATCCAAAGCACCGGTTGGTTCATCGCAGAGCAGGATATCCGGGTTTTTCACGATTGCGCGACCGATGGAAACACGCTGCTGCTGTCCGCCGGACAACTGGTTCGGCAGCTTGTACCGGTGTTCGTAAAGTCCAAGTGTCTGTAACAGCTCATCGATATTCAGCGCATTGTCGGAAAGATACGCTCCGACCTCAATGTTTTCCTTCACGTTCAGATTGGCGATCAGATTGTACATCTGAAATACATAACCGAGATGTTTTCTGCGGTATTGGGTTAGTTTCTTCTCACTCATATCTTCGAGCTTATCGCCGTTGATCGAGATGTAACCGGAATCTGCACTGTCGATTCCTCCGATAATATTTAATAAAGTTGATTTTCCGGAACCGGACGGTCCAAGCAGAACGCAGAATTCTCCTTTTGCCACGGAAAAGTTCATTCCACGCAATACTTCCTGACGTGTTTCTCCACTTCCAAAACCTTTTTTCAGGTCAACGATCTCCAAAAATTTTTTCTCTTCCTCTGACATAGGCTCCCCTTTTCAAAAAAACGTATTTGGCAACTGCCATTTTTCGTGTTCTAGTTAGCCATAACTAATCCCAAGAGAATTATAGCACATGATATTGGGGATACAAGGAAGAGATATTGTTGTTGAGAAATTTTGTCAGTTAAATTAACTATTTGATTACATATTGACCTTTGATACTATTCGATATAATATATGTATATACAGTTAATACTATATAACAAAGACCATCGCATGAAGTGCGTGTAGATATCGATTATGAAACTAAGCTTCATGATCAACAATATCTTTTTTAAAGGAGTGAACATTTATGAGCGATCAGGTTGCCATCAAAACATGGGGAAATAGTCAGGGAATACGTATTCCAAAGAATATTCTTGAAAAACTTGGACTCCATGTCTCAGATACTTTACAAATTGAAGTAATTGATGATTCGATTGTTTTGAAAAAAGCATTTAAACACAAAACATTTGAGGAACGCGTTGCTGAATACAATGGGGAAATTTCAATTTGTGATTATGATTGGGGAGAACCTGTCGGAAAGGAAATTTTATGATGAATTTTTCGCAGGGAGATATTATCAAAATTTCTAATTTAAAAGATGCAATGCTTGTTGTAAGTAAAAATGAATTTATTAAAAAAACAGGTGTTTTTCACGTCTGCCCACTTTTAGAGAATTATGCAGAAGGTCCTCTTCACATAAAAGTACGCGGTGTCAAAGACACCTCAGGAACTGCTATATGTGAGCAATTGAAGCTAATTGACCCTTCCGCCAGAAGCTGCAAACGTATCGACCGCGTCCCTTATCATATGATTATGAATGTTTCAGACGCAATACAGGGTATTTTTGAATATGACTAATATAAGAAACAAGGAGACTTCCATGACCGAAACCCTATCGAGAGCCTGGTCATTATTTGACGCAGGCAATTACACTGATGCAGAAACGCTTTATAAAGAATGTTATGCAAAGATTTCTTCCACAGGCCATGACAATTACTGGCAGGTTCTCATGGGATTGATTTATGTAGAAAGCTTTCTGGAACATTTTGCAGAGGCTCGTACTTACGCTTCGCAGCTGATTTCGTGTGCAATTGATCACGAAGAAAAACACATTGCAATCCATCAGGCCGGCATGATCGAACGGATGGCTGGTGCGTATGACAATGCTATGAACTTATTTTTACAGGAAGAAGCACTCATTGAAAAAAATTTCCCGGATGATGCACTTGCCCGCTCCGCAAATCTCTACGAGCAGGGCTATGTTTCCATGAAGCTTCTTGATCTTCCTCTCGCAGAAAAAAACATGCTTTCAGCCTTAGATTTTGCTGAAAAGTCGAACGATCTTATCTCCATCGGCTGTGCTTACCGCGGTCTTGGCGAAATTCTGAAATCATCAGATAAAGCAGAGGATGCGGCTGTCTATTTTGAAAAAGCTATCATCGCTTTCCAGAAAGCCGGAGATACCTACGGTGTGGCAGAAGTAAAAGAACTCATGTCAAAATAACATCTTACTTTTCAAAAAATATGCATGTTTCATTTGACTCTCTGTTACGGTTCACTTGTACCTTGTTCCAGTAACGGCTCACTCTCTTCGCTTCCTGCGATGTTTAGATGGGTATTTCCCCACTGCTGCATTGCTTCAATGATCGGCGACAGAGTCCTGCCAAAATCCGTCAGTCTGTACTCTGTCTTTGGCGGCAAAGACGATACCCGTCCTGTCTCCGGCTCTTTTTATGTAACTACTTCGTTTTCCCCTCTCCCTCGAAATACTCCTTCACCAGCTTCACAACCACACCTGATAATAAGAATACTGCGATCAGGTTCGGGATTACCATAAGTCCGTTGAATGTCTCTGCGATGTTCCACATCAGTCCGAGGTTCATGGTCGCACCAACGATCGCCACCAGCGCATATAAAATCATGAACGGCTTATTAGCCCACGTTCCAAATAAAAATTCAATACATCTTGTTCCGTAAAGTCCCCAGCCAATGATCGTGGAGAATGCAAAACAGCACATTGCAACCGCAGTAAAAATAGATACCCAGCCACCATATACGGAGGTGAATCCGCTGATGGTAAGCTCTGCACCTGCTGCCTCGCCATATCCAACCGGAACGCCGCTGCATAAAATGACCAGTGCGGTCAGTGTACAGATCACGATCGTGTCCACAAACACTTCGAAAATACCGAAAAATCCCTGTTTTACCGGTTTTCTCGTATCGGCACAGGCATGTGCGATCGAACCGGTTCCAAGTCCTGCCTCATTGGAAAAAATACCTCTGGAAACACCCTTTTTCATACTCATGAAAAAGCTTCCCACTGCTCCGCCTGTCACGGCTGCCGGGTTAAATGCACCCTCAAAAATAGAACCGAATACCGCTGGAATGGATCTGAAATTGATCAGTACAACACCAATCGCCAATAAAATATAAATGATCGCCATAAATGGCACCAGTTTCTCTGTCACCTGTCCAATTCTTTTAATTCCACCAATCAAAATTAATGCGATCAGTGCAGCTAAAACTATTCCGATGACCAGGTTTAAGGTCGGTGCGGATTCCTCGGAGAGCAGGTTAAAATTATAAAGTGCTGAGTCGATCGCCGTAGTGATCGTGTTGACCTGCGTTGCATTTCCGGTTCCGAATACGGTCAGAACTCCGAAAGCAGAAAACAGGTACGCAAGCCAAAGCCAGTGTTTTTTCAAACCGTTTTTGATGTAATACATCGGTCCGCCGACCAACTCTCCGTTGGCATTTGTCTCGCGGAAATGTACGGCAAGTGTCACCTCGAAAAACTTGGTGCACATGCCAAGGATTGCGGATATCCACATCCAGAAAACTGCACCCGGTCCGCCGATTGCGATTGCGCCTGCCACACCTGCCACATTTCCGGTTCCAACTGTCGCCGCGAGTGCGGTACAGACCGCCTGAAACGGAGTCAGTGCTCCATCCGATGCCTCTCTCTTTTTCAGCATACGTCCGATGGTCACTTTCATTGCATACGGAAATTTGCGGATCTGCAAAAACCGGGTTCGGACACTCAAAAACAGGCCGACACCGATAATGCAGATCATTGCGGGCACACCCCAGATAAAGTTATTTACTACATTGTTGATTTGTTCTATCGTCTGTAACATTTTCTTTGCATTCCTCTCCATCTCATAGCACATACACATTACTCTGTCATAGTGTAAGTGCAATGCACAAATTATAACATATTGTTTCCGAGTATGCAAAAAAATTGAGTAAAAACCGCTTATTTTATGGTCTTTACTCAATTTCTACAACGACTTATACATTTTTCATAATTTTCACCAGCCGACTCGTGCCAAGCCGGTCTGCGCCAAGTTCAATAAATTTTTCCGCACCTTCAAAAGAAGAAATTCCTCCGGCTGCCTTTACTTTCACGTTTGTGCCAACGTATTGTCTCATCAGTTCCACATCCGAAAAAGTAGCTCCTGCGGTGGAAAATCCGGTGGAGGTCTTAATGAACTCTGCGCCTGCATTCGTCACGATCTCACACATCTTGATCTTCTCATCATCTGTCAGAAGGCATGTCTCAATGATCACTTTTAAGGTTTTTCCACTGCATGCCTCATGAACTTTTCGGATTTCCTGCTCGATTTCATCATACCGTTTGTCTTTTAAAAATCCGATATTAATGACCATATCAATCTCTTCTGCTCCGTTTGCAATCGCATCCCTGGTCTCGAAAATTTTCGTCGCCGTTGTGTGGTATCCGTTTGGGAATCCGATCACTGTACAGATCGGCAGTTTTCCATCGACATACTCTGCTGCCTGTTTCACATAGCAAGCCGGGATACAGGCAGAAGCGCATCCATATTTTATTCCATCGTCTAAAATCTGCCGGATTTCTTCCCATGTTGCAGTCTGTGAAAGCAGTGTGTGATCTACTCTGCTTAAAATATCTTTTTTATCCATGTTTTTCCTTTCTCCTGCCGGTTGCCCAGGCATCGTATAGCTTACTCATCATGCAAAGATGTATTTCTTGATTTTCTGCTTTATTTTGCTTTCCCAATATGCCAGCACATCAGTATTTTCCACTCTTCTGTCACTTCAGTATTTTCCACTCTTCTGTCACTTCAGTATTTCACGTTCTTATGTCACTTCAACTCTGCAAGCAATGACGTACCAATCGTGCCTTCCGGCATCTGCACACCAAAATTATCTGCGATCGTTGCCCCGATCACTGCAAATGTATCCTGATCTTCAAGCTTTCCTGATCCCTTCATGGAAGGCGAATATGCAACAAACATCACCTGTTCCCTGGTGTGGTCTGTTCCCTTATAGGTTGGATCATTTCCGTGGTCTGCCGTAATGATAAGAAGATCATCTTCCCGAAGTACCTTAAGAAGTTCGCCGAGTTTCACGTCAAAGCGTTCCAGTTCCTCTGCGTATCCTTTTACGTTTCTTCTGTGTCCCCAAAGTGCATCAAAATCTACCAGATTCACAAAACAAAGTCCGGTAAAATCGCGCTCTGCGATCTCGATCGTCTGCTCCATTCCATGTACCGAGCTTTTGGACTTATTGGATTCCGTGATTCCTTCCCCGTCAAAAATATCCCGGATTTTTCCGACAGAGATCACATCATATCCGGCGTCTTTTAACGCATTTAATGCGGTTCTTCCATATGGCTTTAAGGCATAATCATGACGGTTGCTGGTGCGGACAAACTCACCTTTTTTCTTTCCAACATAAGGTCTTGCAATGACACGCCCAACTTTCCATTCATCTTTCATGGTAATCTCTCTGGCGATCTCACAGCAGCGGTAAAGTTCCTTTAGCCCAAACGTTTCCTCGTTTCCACAGATCTGAAGAACCGAATCCGCAGATGTATACACGATCATGTGCCCGGTTGCGATCTCTTCCTCGCCCAGTTCCTCTAAGATTTCGGTTCCACTCGCACTCTTGTTTCCAATCACTTTGTGACCGGTACGTTTTTCCAGTTCATCGATCAGTTCCTTTGGAAAACCGTGCTCGGTAAACGTCAAAAATGGCTTGGTAATATGAAGTCCCATCATTTCCCAGTGTCCGGTCATGGTATCTTTTCCGTTGCTCGCCTCAGAAAGTCTTGTAAAATATCCAATTGGTTTTTCCACCGGTGCGATATTCTTCAGCTCTTTTAAATTGGCAATTCCAAGTTTCTGCATATTCGGAATTGAAAGATTGCCCACCGTCTCCGCAATATGTCCTAACGTGTCGGTTCCCGCATCGCCAAAACGTTCTGCATCTTTTGCTCCACCGATTCCACAGGAATCAACTACAATTGTAAAAATTCTACGGTACTTTTTTGCTTCCATGATTCTCACACCCCATTTTCTGTTCTCCATTGAAATCTGCTTTTCAGGTAAAACTTTTCCCGCTCACGCATTATTTTTCACGGTCTGCCCTGATCAGTCTGCGGATTGCCTCCACACCGACCGTCACTGCTGCCTCCGTGTCATGAACGATCGGATTATCCATGCCGAGGGCATTGCGCTCCTGATTTCCCATGACAAGAAAATCAGAACCACAGCGGACTTTCAGATGCGCAGCCACAATAAACAATGCCGCTGATTCCATCTCAGACGCCTTGCAGCCCAGACGTTTCCATGCCTCCCACTTATTCAAAAGTTCATAGCTTACCGGCATGCGCTCCGGCTCATGTTGTCCGTAAAATGCATCTTTGCACTGGACTACTCCGGTATGATAAGTAAACCCCAGTTCCTTTGCTGCCGCAACAAGTGCATTTGCCACCTCAAGATCTGCCACTGCCGGATACTCGATCGGTGCATATTCCCTGCTGGTTCCTTCCATGCGGACTGATCCGGTAGCGATCACAATATCACCGCCCTTGACATCCAGATCAATTCCGCCACATGTTCCAACACGCACAAATGTATCTGCACCGCACTGCACCAGTTCCTCCATCGCAATTGATGCGGATGGTCCGCCAATCCCGGTGGATGTCACACTGACCTTCTCACCTTCCAGATAGCCTGTGTAGGTGACAAACTCCCTGCTGTCTGCCACAAGTTTTGCATCCTCAAAATGTTTTGCGATCTTCTCACACCGCTTCGGATCTCCCGGCAGGATCACATAACGCCCCACATCCCCCGGTCTGATCTGTAAATGATACTGTAACCCAGCTTCTCCTGAATAGTTCTGCATACCCCCACACCTTTCTTTTTATCTGTCGTTTTCCATTCTCCAGCTGATACATCTCTGAAGATATTCCACATATTCCGGATTTTTGCACATGCCTTTTCCCGGAGTATCCGAAATCTTGGCAACATCCATTCCATTACACTTGGTTGTCTTCATGACAATATTCAACGCCGGAACATCCGTGTCATTTGAAATATAAGTTCCGATTCCAAATGCAATTTTTACTCTTCCTGCAAAATAAGATGCGATCTTATCTGCCCGCTCGAAATCGAGACTGTCGCTAAATAACAGTGTTTTCGTTTTTGGATCGATTCCAAGACTCTCGTAGTGGCGGATCATTTTCTCTCCCCACTCAAACGGATCGCCGCTGTCATGACGCACACCGGAAAACAGTGTTGCGTAAGTCAACTGGAAATCTCTTAAGAAGCAGTCTGTTGTAATAGCATCGGTCAATGCCGTTCCATTTAAAATACCGTATTCTTTTACCCACCAATCCAGCGCATACCAGTTTGAATATGCCGGATTGTGCTTATGATTTCCCTGTCCGACACACATGATCCATTCATGCGCCATCGTTCCTACCGGAGTGATGCCATATTTTTTTGCAAGGAAAACATTGGATGTTCCTACAAACGTAGAACCAGGATATTTATTCTCGTTTAATTTTTTCACTGCCAGTTCCTGTGCCCCGGCAGAGAGTCTTCTTCTGAGTCCAAATTCGCTGAACAGTCCAAGGTTATACGTACCGTTTTTCAATAAAGTTATTTTTTCATCCAGCTTTTTCTCAAAACTTGCAAGCAGATCGTCATAATGATATGCCATGCGGAAATAAACTTCATTTACAATGGCAAGTGTCGGAATCTCATAAAGGGAAGTGTTCAGCCATGTTCCGAATGTTTCGATCGTCAGTCCACATTCTGCGTCCTCCGTAATCTCATAATCTTCATATCGAGGCTGCCACAGTCTTAAGAAATCCACATAGCTTCCCTTCATCCATTTGATCTTATGCAGATATTCCAGCTCCTCTTCTGTGAAACGCAATCCACAGTATGCCTTGATCTGCTCCTTGATCTCCTCCACCATCTCATGGGTAAAGTGAACGTCGGTGTTTCTGCATTTAAAAGACCAGGTTGTCTTATAATCTGAAAACTGATGGTAAATACACTGTCCCATCGAAAACTTGTACATGTCTGTCTCTAATAAACTTGTGATAATTGGTTCTAATAACATCTTTTTCTCCTCTATTTTCCGTAACGATCACTTCTATGCATCAACCAGACCTGCCTGTTACTTTGCTTTTCACGGACTGCTTTGCGCACGTCTTTTTACTATATTATAACTC
>ERZ1023818.234-NODE-234-length-11326-cov-14.524177_pt1 | contig 11326 bp, 8 predicted proteins | sample MGYA00380378_ERZ1023818 | MGnify/ENA primary metagenome ERZ1023818 (study PRJEB33179, sample SAMN07449062) | human gut metagenome | biome: Human-gut; feature: Human associated habitat; material: Faeces | host: Homo sapiens | place: India:Kasaragod | collected... | reverse complement strand
CTGCCTGAAAACCAGGCAGGTGGCGAGGAAATAGACGCCCGTCTGTATCCAAAGCGCTCTGAACTCCGGCAGAATATCGGCAAGAGATGCACCCATGCTGCTGATTCTCAGGAATCCTCTGATACCGAAGGTAGATGGGAAAACCCAGGCAAATCCCTGCCAGAAGGCTGGAATATTGCTCTGTGGCCACGAAATACCCGTCATGAAAAGCAATGGCACAGAGGTGAAAACCACCAGAAGCATTACATTCTCACGGTATCTTACCAGGCACGATAGCATCAATCCGAAGAATACACACGACAGAATATAAGGCAGAAGGAAACCCAGAATGGTGGTCCAGGTTACCATACTTACGAATCCGAAAAGTTTCGGAACAACCAGCGTCAGGTACATTCCCATCACGGCGTAAACCATGAAATAAACCATCGACTTACCGAATACAATTCGGAAAATGCCGCCATAATGCTTGCTTACCGGTATCAGTTCGCGGTTTCTGTTCAGCTCTCTCGATGTTCCTGCTGCCATTCCGATGCCCAGCAGCATGGTTTGCTGCAGAATGAGTACCAGCACACCCGGAAGAATCGCATTACCATATCCCCCGGTGGTATTGAATATCGGAACTTCATCGAATTCCAGCGGATGGGCGGTTATTTCATCATCCCGATCCGTGAATCCTCCTCCCTTGGAAATCTGAATTCCCGAGTTGATCTGGCTTGCCACACCCTGCGCGGTCTGGAAAATCGCCTTATAGGTCAGCATCAGACTCATATCGCAATATACGCCCACATGCGCCTGTTCACCACGATTCAGCTTGGTGTCGAAATCGGCTGGAATATAGACGATTCCATGCACAGCCTGCCTTTGCACCAGCTGCTTTGCTTCATCGAGACTGTTGCAGTAATAGGTGGCCTTGACATCCGGAGAAGCATCGTAATCGCGGATAAACTCGCGGGAAGTATGGCTGTGGCTCAGGTCAACAATCGCCGTATCCACCTCTCTCACCACCTCGTTGTTGTAAATCCACGAGTAGAGCAGCGGATAGCCCAGCGGTATCAGGATGCAGAAGATGAGCACACCCTCATCGCGGAACACATTGCGCATCTCCGTCTTCCAGATGAAGCACATATCCCAGATTCCATTGATGATCTTATATAATAAACTACTTTTCTTCATTATGGTAGGTATTTATATACTAACATTGCCTTCTTGATGTTCCAGACGGTGAGCATTGGCAGGGCACAGAAGAGTACCATCGCGCCCCAGTGGAGCACAGCATCGCTCATCGGGAAACCATTGAAGATGTTCATCTGGTAAATCATATAATAGTGGCGCATAGGGTAGAGCTGTCCGATGGCCTGGATTGGCGAATCCATGGAGAAGAGTGGATAGGTGGCTCCGCAGATGGAGAAACTCACCACACCCCAAAGCGAACAGATACTCATCGACATACGCAGGGAAGGCATCAGTCCGAAGGCAAAGATACCGAAGCACTGGCAGGACAATACGCTCAGAATGCCCAGCAGTATGATGGGTGCTGCACCTCCCGGATGCGGGAATCCCAATACATAATAGATGTAGAACTCGAACAGCAGGAAGATGCTCAGGAAGATGAGCGTCTGAGGCAACATCTTACCCGCGATGGCGAGATAAGGATTGTTGTTCGCCATTCGCATCCAGTCTCTGGCTCTGTTGAACTTCAGTTCCGTTCCGATGGAATAAGGGGTGATCAGGAAGATGAACAGCATGATGAGTCCCGGCACCATCACGCTCGACAGATAATAGTTGTAGTTGGCGTAAGGGTTGCCTATCATGTGCAGATCCACGGCGATAGGCTGCAGGAAGGTCATGATTTCATCGTTCGTCTTTCCCAGTGCCGACAGCTTCGCCATACCTGCTGCTGCGCCTCCCAGGGTGGAAATGGTCTTCAGATCTCGGAAGAGCAGGGAGCCTGCTGCCAGCGAAACGCTGCTGTAGTAGAAGGAAATCTTCGGCTGTCGGGAAGCCATCAGTCCTGCCTCTGTTCCGTTGGGAATCACCAGGAAAGCATAGATCTCGTTCTTCTGGATAGCATGTCTTGCCTCGGCTATGTTTTCATAGTGAGCCACCACCTTAGTGGTCTGGAAAGCGTCAAGCTTATGCACCAGCTGGCGGGAGGTATGAGAATTGTCCTGGTCAACGATGCCCACAGGCATGTCGGTAGGCACACCTCCCTGCATCAGGGTAGTGAAGAAGATCACCACCACGATGGGGAAGATGACCATGCAGAAGAGATAGATGGGATTCTTCCGTATGATACCGCACTCTCTACGGGCAATATGATATAATTTCTTGAACATTGAAAATCTCAAAGTTATTTAATGATGAGTGACATTCCCGGGCGCAATCCCTCCAGCTTGGTGATAGGACGTGCCTTCACCTCGAAAGTCTTGCGGTCGTAGTCGCCATTATCCTTAGTTGCCTTCCAGGTAGCGTATGAGCCCTGGTCTTTCAGGTAGTAAACCTTCATCTTGATTTCCTTGTTGAAGGCAGGAACGAAAGCGGTGAATTCATCGCCCTTGTTCAATCCCTGGAGATGATCCTCGCGAACATTGAAGGTGCCCCACATATCGCTCATGATAGAGATGCTCATGATAGGAGAACCGAGACCCACCAGCTCGCCTACCTTTGGATAGACATTACTTACCTCGCCTTCGCACTGGGCCACCTGAACAGTCTCCTTCAAGAGATTCTTCACTACATCTACAGCGCTCTTGGAAGCCTGTGTGTTGTTGGCAGCCATGCGCTTCTCCTGCTCGCGGGCACCATTCTTCGCCATCTCATACTGGCTCTTGGCTGCAGCCACCTGAGCCTCTGTAGCCTTGTAGGCAGCAAATGCTTCGTCGCGCTTCTGACCGCTGATCACGCCGTCGTTATAGAGGTTCTGCATGCGGTCGTAAGTCTTCTTGGCAATGGTTGCAGCTGCTTCTGCCTGCTGAACCAGCTGGAAGGCACCCTGAATCTGTTCCTTGCGCGCACCGGCATCGGTAAGATCCTTCATAGCTTCTGCTGCGGCATTGGTTGCCTGGAGCATCTGCTCCTGCGATTTCATCTCTGGAACTTCGAGGATAGCGAGGGTGTCGCCCACGTGTACGTAGTCGCCCTCCTTGACTCTCAGTTCTACGATGCGGCCTGGCAACTTGCAGGATACTCTGTATTCTGATACTTCTACCTCGCCCTGGATAGTGTCGTCCTTCTGCTCAAGCGTGAAGAAGCCAATGATTCCCACGAGTATGACAACTGCCGTAAAACCGATAACGGCAAGCAGTATATTGTTATGCTGTGATTTCTTAGACATGTTTTTATCTGAATTTGAATTTTGAAAAATGTTTCTATTGTTACTGCAGAATACCGAGCGCCTTGTTAAGTCCTACCTGGGTAAGCTTCACGTCGATTTCCGCATCAATCTTCTGGCTCTGTGCCTGCTGCCAGGCAGTCTGGGCTGCCATCACATCAGTTACCTCCATCACTCCTTCCTTGAATCCGAGGTTGGCGCATCTCAGGTTCTCGTTGGCGCTGTCAATGTTCTTGATGGCCATGTTGAGCTTCTTTTCAGCTTCCTTCACCTTGAACTGGCTCTGGGTAATCTGGAGATGGATCTTCTCGCGGGTATCGTCGAGGTTCATCTGGGCAATGTTGGTGGCTGCCTTGGATGCACGCACCTTATAGGCACCGTCAAACCAGTTCCATACCGGAACCTGCACGATGACACCAATATTCCATACACCGGTAAACTTCTTCTGGAAACCATTGAACACATTTGGATTCGAAATGGTGTAGCCGCCGGTCAATGCCACATGAGGCAGATAGACGGCGCGAACCAGATTGGTGGCTTGCTTGGAAATATCGACCGTATTCTGGAGCATGCGCAATTCCGGACGGGTATTCATCGCAGAATCAGAAGCGGCTACTCGCTGCTGCTCTGTATCTACTGGTGTTCCCGAAAGAGCCAGCGTCTCCTTGTCTTCATCGGCAAGAGTCACTTCCTGGTTCATCGGAATGCCGCAAAGCTGACAGAGAAGCATCTTGGAGAGCACCAGACCGTCTTCAGCCTGTGTAATCTTCATCTCCGCCTCGTTCACCTTTACATCTACCTTCAGGCCATCTGCCTTGGTGGCTACGCCCTGCTGAATCATCTTGTGAACATCGTCGTTGAGCTTTTTCACCAGGTCTCTGTAGCTGGTGGCGAGCTTGTACTTCTGCTTCAGCGAAACGGCAAGCCAGTAAGCCTGGTCTATGCTGTAGAGGGTCTTCTGGGTCTGCATATCGAGATCATTGTCTGCTATCTGCTCACCGATGTCTGCAATCTTGTTGGCAGCCAGGATGGCGCCGCCCATATAGATAGGCTGGCGGAGCATCACGCTACCAGCCCACATGTTGCGGGTGTCGGTGCGGAAAGCATCTACCACGCTCTGTCCGATGGCATTGCCCTGCTGCTGGATAACGCTTCCTTTCTCGTTGAGCAATCCTCCGATTTTCTGTGCCTGTTCAGGGGTGAGCATTCCCTTGCTTACCAAATCGGCCATCACGTCGTTGGCATTGCCGGTGATTCCACCTACGATGTTGGAACCTAAATTGCTGAATGCTGACTTCTGACCATCATTGAGCAAAGAGATCTCCTTGCTGAACCATTCATATCCGCCCATGGCATCTACCTTTGGCAAATATTTCGTGCGCGCCGATTTCTTCAGGTTGGTCGCCACGTCCTTCTTGAGCTTAGAGGCATTGATCTGCTTGTTGTTGCGTAGCGCCATCGCACGACAACTGTCGAGGTTCAGAACCATCGTTTGAGCCTCGGCTGCAGTCATTGCTCCCATCAGCATGATAAGAGTTAATATTTTTTTCATTCCTTTACAATAATATTATAATATCGGTGCAAATTTATGGAAATATTCGCAAACCACAAAGGATTTTTTATTATCAAATCTTTAAGAATCGAAAAATACCTTACATTATGGAAAAATGGAACATTCTTCTATTCAAATTCAACAACGATTTCTCCTTCCCAGTCGGGATTTACGGTGAATCCCAGGTTGCCTTTTCCGGAATCACCATTTTCTTTCTGGTCGGGGTCGGAGATGGTATGGTCTTTGATGCTGATATTGGTCTGGGTGATGTTGTTGCGTTTCACCGGGACGCCTTCCTTGGAATATTCCTTGATACTCTGGGCATCTGCATCCAGGATGTTGATGGTCATTTTCAAGCCCTTGTTCTCTTCGCGTGGGAAGGTATAGACCGAATAATCTCTTTTGCCTTCCTGAAGCTTGAAGCTTTCGGTCTGGCGGCTCTGTACGCATCCATTACCCGTTACGGCGTCAAGGGTGCTGCTGCCTCCGGTATAGTAAAACTTGATGCTGTGCGCCTCGGCTGGGATGGTGGCGTCGGTAATATGGACCTTAAACTGTGCCACGGCTCTATTCAACAGAATGTAATCATCCGTATCCTCTCCATCTATCACATTGAAAGTGCCGTAATAGAAGAAAGTATCGGTCATCTTGTTCTTGTAGAATTTCACTTTCTCAGGGGAACTGATCGTACAGTTTCCGTTTCCGTTATGGCCGATGGCAACCATTCGGTATTTTCCCGCATCCAGATTAAACCCGATATCATCGTAGCCATCTTCTGCTTTCAGATTCAGGGTCTTCACCTTTTCCTCTCCATCAAAAATGGCGATGGAGAGCCGAGAGCAGTAATCTTCCAGAGGCTTTCCCTCTACTTCCTCATCTCCTTCATCCAATCCTTCTTCATCTCCTTCCTCCTCATCTCCGAAATCTCCTTCTCCGCTTCTTGTTCCCGTAGAATTGTTTTTTGCCACGGACGCATGGATGATTACGTTGGCGTTTGCGTCATGTGAATTGGTACCCGAATCATCGAGTGCAAACTTTTCGCATGAAGTAAGCGTAGCTACCAGCATCAGCAAGAGGAATGCCAGCCAGACATAGGTCTTCTTCTTCATATCACTAAGTTTTTAAGTTTGCTTTCTATGCGTGGTGCAAGACGTTTTCTTGCGCATGAAAGTCGCAGCAAATATACGGTTTTTCTGCGAAAATGGCAAGGATATTTTAAAAAGAATGCATATTTTTGGCTAATTATCTTTTTTTTCGTATATTTGCACCCGTTTTTTCAGCGAGAAGAATCATTTGTATCTATATATAATAAGGTACGCGCGTGAGAAATGGGTAAATATGGCATGGTATTTACATGATATGGAATTGGGTTTAAATAATAAGGAACAAGATATATTTATGGATAAGAAGATAAAAGCATTGTTTTTCGACATCGACGGCACGTTGGTGAGTTTCAAGTCTCACAGGATTCCGCAGAGTACTGTGGATGCTTTGGAGCAGGCTAAGAAGAATGGGGTAGAGGTGTATATTTCTACGGGACGCCCCAAGCAGATCATCAATAACCTCGGTCAGATAGAGCATCTCATCGATGGTTACATCACAGCCAATGGTGCCCGCTGCTTTGTGGAGGATACATTGGTGAGCCAGCACGCCATCCTTCCTTCAGACGTGAAGAAAATCATCGAGGCAGCTGATAGAGACAACTATCCTGCCATCGTGGTAAGCGAGAGCCGTTTTGCCATTCATCATTATACCGACGAGGTTTATGAAATATTCTGCAAGGGATTGGGAGTGGATAGCAGCGTTTTTGTTACCGATCTCAATCGTTTGGGCGATGAGGCCATCTTGCAGGTCACACCTTTCTGCACCGTAGAGCAGGAGGCGCTCCTGATGCCAACGCTCGAAAACTGCACTTCCGGCAGATGGCACCCTGCCTTTACCGACATCACGGCGCGTGGAGCCGACAAGGGAAAGGGACTCCAGGCAATGGCTGATTATCTGGGCTTGAACATTGAAGAGACCATGGCGTTCGGCGATGGCGGCAACGACATCTCTATCATCAAGAAGGCAGGTGTAGGTGTAGCAATGGGCAATGCTGGTGATGAATTGAAGCAGGTCGCCGATTACATTACGACTCATGTGGATGAGGATGGTGTGAAAAATGCTCTCATCAAGTATGGTGTTATTTAAAATAGATGAGCATTTGTACAAAATTAGATAAGGATTCATATAAAATACAATGATTTTTGATTCCGTATTCAAAATGGAAGCAGATGGGGGCTTTCATTTTGTTATAGAATATAAGGTAAGCGTGGTGTTTTGTTTGAAAACATCACGCTTATCTTTTGTTTTGAAAACTGTATGTTTGCTTGGTACTTTCTTATGAAATATGTCTTTTTTGTTGTTTAAAAGTGGTTGAAAACTGTCGAAAAGTAGGGAAATATGCAGAAAAAATACAAAAAGTAGAAGAAGTTTTGTTTTAGGTTGCATTTTGTTAGCTAAAAATTTGTTTATTTTATAAAAAGTGTGTATCTTTGCACCCGATATTTGTAAGTTGTTAAATTTAAGAGAGAGAAATTATGACAAAAAGACTAACCATGTTAATGGGAGGGCTTGTTCTTTCAACAGGAATGGCTCTCGCACAGACTACTGTTACAGGTAAAGTTGTTTCTCAGGAAGACGGTGAGCCAGTGATTGGCGCATCTGTAAGAATTGTAGGAACTAAGACTGGAACAGCGACTGATGTCGATGGTAATTTTACGCTTCCAAATGCCAGCAAGGATGCTGTCTTGGAAATCAGTTACCTCGGTATGCAGACTAAAACTATGAAAGCATCTGCTAAAATGAAGATCATTTTGGTTTCTGATGCAAGAAATCTTGACGAGGTGGTTGTTACTGCCTTGGGTATGAAACGCTCAGAGAAAACTTTGGGTTATGCTGCCAGTACAGCCAACGCTTCTGAGTTGACTGTGGCTAAGTCTGGTTCCCTGATGAGTGGTCTTCAGGGTAAGATGGCTGGTGTGCAGATTTCTGGTGGTGGTGTTACAGGTACCTCTCAGAAAGTCGTAATTCGTGGTATTTCTTCTGTTTCTAGCAACAACCCATTGTATATTGTTGATGGTGTGCCTATCAACAATGACCGTTTGGGTGATAACTCTGTTGACTTTGGTAGTGGTGCAGGCGACATCAACCCAGAGGATATTGAATCGGTAACTGTATTGAAGGGTGCTTCTGCTACCGCTCTTTATGGTTCCCGTGCAGCCAATGGTGTTATTATGATTACTACAAAGAAACCACAGGGTGACAAGAAGGCTTCTATCACTTACGATGGTTCTTTGACATTTACTGATGTGCTTCGTGTGCCAATGACTCAGAATCTCTTTGGTCAAGGTTGGGGTTCCTGGTCTAATGAGGAGAACGGTTCTTGGGGACCTCGCCTCGATGGTCGTGAGCATTGGTATGGTTCTACCGGTCTTTCTAACGGCGAGACTTTAACCAAGCCTTTTTCTTATGTTAAGAACAATATCCGTGACTTCTATCAGGTAGGTAAGGAATGGAACAACAACGTATCTCTCCGCTATGGTGATGAGAAAGTAGGTATTGTTGCATCTTACGGTAATGTAAGTTCTAATGGTATTACTCCTAATGATGGTGATACATATCATCGTAATACCTTCTCACTCCGTGGCTACGCCAATATCGACAGATTCCATCTGGACATGTCCTTGAACTATGTTCGCAAGGATATGCGCCGTTCTCGTGATATGTATATGGAGTTGCTTCAGGGTGCTTCTGATGTTTGTTTCACAGATATGAAGGATTACAACCTTGAGCGTAACAATGTAGATAACTACTATACATTGTATGCTACCAACCCATATTATATGGTAGATAACTTCTATTCTACTTACCAGGACGACCGTATTTATGGTAAGTTGGAGTTGTCATACGATATAACCAAGGATATCAAGGTAATTGGCCGTTTCGGTGGTGATTATACCAATTATAAGACCGAGCGCATCGAACCACGTATTATTTATACCGAGGGTTCTTATCAGGCAACTGGTAATGGTACAACTGTAGGTAACCAGGGTTACTATTCTAAGTATCGTTCTCAGCGCGGACAGATTGACGCCAGCCTCTTGCTGACCGGCAATCATACTTTCGGTGATTTCTCGGTAGGTGCAACCTTAGGTTGGAACTTGAACCAGAGAAACTATGATAATGTAGGTGGTTATAATGAGCAGTTGGATATTCCAGGTTGGAATTCCTTGAGTAATACATCTTCCTATTCGATTACTGATACTGACTCATGGAATAGAAGATTGTTGGGTCTCTTGGGACAGGTTGAATTGGGTTATAAGGATTGGGCTTTCCTGAACCTTTCTGCCCGTAACGACTGGTCTTCTACTCTTCCTATGGGTGATAACAGCTTCTTCTATGGCGGTGCCAATGTGTCTGTGCTTCTGAATCAGGCTATTCCTGCTTTGAAGAATGTCAAGCAAATCGACTTGTTGAAGGTTCGTGCAGCTATAGGTCAGACAGGTAATGATGCTAATGTATATATGACCAATTCATATTATGTACCAGCTCAGTATTACTATACTTATTTGCCAATTTCCGGTGTTTCTGGTTTGACAGAGTATAACCGTTTGCCAAATAAGTCATTGAAGCCTGAGATTACAACTGAGTATGAGCTTGGTTTGAGCGGTACATTCTTTGGCAACCGTTTGAGCTTCGATGTGGCTTACTATGATCGTACAACCAAGAATCAGATTATCTCTGCTACTTTGGCTCCTGAGACAGGTTATACTTCTAACACCCGTAATGTAGGTAAACTTCAGAACAAGGGTATTGAGGCGATGGTTAATTTTACTCCTATCCGTACCAAGGATTGGGAGTGGAGTGTAGGTGCTACATACGCTAAGAACTGGAGTAAGGTGAAGGAACTTTGGGATGGTCTTGATGAATATACCATTCCTGTAGGTACTACAAGTACTGGTTTGTATTCTTCTATGCGTGGTGTATCTTACGTATTGAAGGTTGGTGAGCCTATCGGTATCTTCAAGTTGCCTGCAACACAGAAGGTAACTGATAAAAACAGTCCATATTATGGTTATAGAATCGTAAATGGTAATGGTTTCTTGCAGGCTAGTACTACAGACTATGATTATCTCGGTTCTTCTCAGCCAGATTTCGTGATGGGCTTCACCACACATCTGAAGTGGAAGAACTTGAGCCTTGCTGCAACTGGCGACTGGCATAAGGGTGGATTGATGTATTCTGAGACATCTTATATTACTCACTTCAATGGTAACTCTACAGAGACCGTATTCAATGAGCGTGATGCTTTTGTCTATCCTCATTCTGTAAAGATTGTTGGTGGAGAGTATGTTGAGAATAATATTCCTGTAACTTCCAATTATATGAATTATGCTCAGGGTAACTATAGTTACAACCCAGAGGTGCGTCGTGATTTCGTTGTAAGCCGTTCTTACTTCAAACTTCGTGAGTTGGCTTTGACATACGATTTTCCTAAGACAATCACAAGCGCATTGAAGATGCAGAAGTTGTCTTTGAGTCTTGTTGGTCACAACTTGTTGCTCATCACTCCAAAGCATCAGAATTATATCGACCCAGAGTCTTCTAACTTTGGTAATGATATCAGCTCTGAGTTTGGTGAGACTATGGGTTCTGTGTCAACTCGCAACTATGGTATTAACTTGAAGGTTGTATTTTAATTAAAGGAGATTTCTTATATGAAAAGATATAAATTTTTAAGCGCAGCATTGCTGGGAGCCGTCTTGACAATGGGTACTGTTACTTCTTGTAGCGATTCTGGCTATTTGGATATCAACTACAACCCTAACTATCCTTCTACAGCTTCCTACAAGCAGTTGCTTCCGGCTGCCGAAGGTTCTATTGTGGCTGTCAGTGGTCTTTATCAGCAAATTACTGGTGACTTCTGGTGCCAGTATGTAACACAGGGTAATAGTACAAACCAGTATAATACATTGGCTAACTATGCTGTAACAACATCAGGTTCAATTCCTCCTGTTACTACGGTTTGGCAGAATACATATGCCAACAGTCTGGAAGATTTAAAGCTGGCTTTGGCTTCTGCTGAAGAAAGTAAGGCTTGGAACTATTGGATGGTTGCCAAGATTCTTCAGGCCTATAATTTCTTGGTATTGACTGATACTTATGGCGATATTCCGTTTACAGGTGCTCTTGATATTGAGAACAATCCACATGCTGCATTCGATGATAGCAAAACCGTAGTTTATCCAGGTATCCTGGAGATGCTGGATGCTGCCATTGCCAAACTCGATGATGCTAAAGCTGCAGAAAAAGCTTCACCTTTAGGAACTGCTGACTGTTTCTTGGGAGGCTGTATGGATAGCTGGGCAGGCTTTGCAAAGAGTTTGAAGTTGAAGATGTAT
>ERZ1023818.226-NODE-226-length-11464-cov-6.340521_pt1 | contig 11464 bp, 8 predicted proteins | sample MGYA00380378_ERZ1023818 | MGnify/ENA primary metagenome ERZ1023818 (study PRJEB33179, sample SAMN07449062) | human gut metagenome | biome: Human-gut; feature: Human associated habitat; material: Faeces | host: Homo sapiens | place: India:Kasaragod | collected... | reverse complement strand
TCTTTCAGGGATTTCTGAAGGCTGTCAACGCAGAAGTAGAATGTGCCGACAATGGGGAAGCGGCACTTTCACGCTATCAGAATATGCCGGATTACTATTATGACATGATTTTTATGGATCTGAATATGCCGATCATGGATGGGTATGAGGCAGCAAAGAGTATCCGAGGCAGCAAAAAGCCGGACGCATCGGATATCCCGATTCTGGCAGTCACTGCAAATGCGATGGCAAAGGATATCGTGAAAGTGCATGAGGCAGGCATGAATGAAAGAATCACAAAGCCGGTACAGAGAGAACTGTTGTATCAGACAATGGAAAAATATATTCTGTAAGAAAGGGCAGGAGCACATTGCGTGTTCCTGCTTTTTATGCAATAGGAAATGTTTGAAAAGAGAGAAGCTGTGCTTGACAACGAATCCGTTTCTGTGATAGGTTATAAGCAGACACTTTAATGTGGTAGCGTGGTAATAAACTGAAAATAAAGGATGGAGATTTTATGAAGAAATTTATGGCATTATTACTTGTTGCAGGGATGACATTGTCGCTGACAGCGTGTGGAGGTTCCACTGATACAGCAAAAACGGATCAAGCAGACGGAAAAGATACATTTACTGTTGGATTTGACCAGGATTTTCCGCCGTTTGGTTATGTGGGGGATGATGGCGAATTTACAGGGTTTGACATTGAGATGGCGACGGAGTGTGCAGCGCGTATGGGCAAAAAGATTGTGTTACAGCCGATCGACTGGGATGCAAAGGATATGCAGTTAGAAGCCGGTACGATCGACTGTATCTGGAATGGATTTACGATGAATGGACGTGAAGATCAGTATACATGGACAGATCCATATATGGACAACAGCCAGGTGGTTGTGGTAAAGAAAGATTCCGGAATTAACACACTTGCGGATCTTGCAGGAAAAGTGGTGGAGGTACAGAAAGAGTCTGCCGCAGAGACCGCATTAAACGATGAAGAACATGCAGATCTGACGGCTTCCTTTGCACAGCTTTTATCGGTAGGCGAATACAACACCGCATTTATGGATCTTGAGTCTGGCGCAGTCGATGCTGTTGCGATAGATATCGGTGTCGCACAGTTCCAGATTGAGGGAAAAGAAGATCAGTATCAGATTTTAGATGAGACGATTTCCTCAGAACAGTATGCGGTTGGATTTTTCCTTGGAAACACAGCACTTCGCGATGAGGTGCAGAGCACTTTATTAGAGATGGTAGAGGACGGCACATTCGCAGAAATATCCAACCAATATTTCGGTTATGATGTCTGCACGCTCGGCAAATAACAGCGCATTGGTTTTACAGTAGAAAAAGATAGGGGTTCTTTTTATATGAGCTTTCAGGTAATGATTTCCCAGCTTGGTTCCGGGATGATGACAACAATTCAGATTTTCTTATTAACACTTATTTTTTCACTGCCGCTTGGACTTCTGGTAGCCTTCGGAAGAATGTCAAAAAATGCTGTGATAAGAACGATCACCAAAATATATATTTCCATTATGCGTGGAACACCCTTAATGCTACAGCTTTTGGTGGTATATTTTGGACCATACTATATTTTCGGCGTGAATATTTCGTCAAGCTACCGCGCATATGCGGTTGTGATCGCATTTGCAATCAACTATGCTGCATATTTTGCAGAGATATACCGTGGTGGTATTGAGTCCATGCCGGTTGGACAGTATGAGGCGGCAAAAGTATTAGGCTATGGAAAAACACAGACATTTGTAAAGATCATCCTTCCACAGGTGATCAAGCGTATTCTTCCGTCCGTGACCAATGAGGTGATCACGCTGGTAAAAGACACGTCGCTTGCGTTTTCCATTGCTTATGCAGAGATGTTTTCACAGGCAAAGGCACTGGCAGCTTCACAGAAGAGCATGATCCCGTTTGTGGCAGCCGCGATATTCTATTATGTCTTTAACTATGTGGTGGCATTTATCATGGAATTTTTTGAGAAAAAGATGAGTTATTATCATTAGAGATACAATCGTAGTAAAATTAAGGCAAAGAGGAAATGATATGAATTTACTGGAAATGCAGCATGTAAAAAAGGACTTCGGCGAAAACGAAGTTTTAAAAGATATCAGTTTAAGCGTTGCAGAGGGAGAGGTTGTCTCCATCATCGGACCTTCTGGTTCCGGAAAATCCACCCTGCTGCGATGTGCGACACTGTTAGAGCAGATGGATGACGGAAGCTTAACGTATATGGGGGAAAAGGCGGCAGAGAGTATCAATGGAAAAACGGTTTATGCGAAACCGGCAGATTTGAAAAAGATACAGAGACATTTTGGATTGGTATTCCAGAATTTTAACCTGTTTCCACATTATTCTGTCTTAAAAAATATCATTGATGCCCCGGTCAGTGTTCAGAAGCGGAAAAAAGAAGAGGTTGTTGCAGAAGCAAAGGTATTACTGGAGAAGATGGGATTAAGCGGCAGGGAAGATGCCTATCCATGTCAGCTTTCCGGCGGACAGCAGCAGAGGGTATCCATTGCGCGGGCACTTGCCATGCGGCCGGAAATATTATTTTTTGATGAACCGACTTCCGCGCTCGACCCGGAACTGACGCTTGAGATCCTAAAAGTCATCCGGGAGCTTGCGGAGGAAAAAATGACGATGGTCATTGTCACGCATGAGATGAACTTTGCAAAAGATGTGTCAAACCGTATGATCTTTATGGATAAAGGTGTGATCGTGGAGGAGACGACACCGGAGTTATTATTTACTTCGACAAATCAGAGAACGAGGGAGTTCCTTGGAAAATATCATGACATGGCGTAGTGGTCGCATGTTTTGTATAAAAAATCATCTGTCCTGCATGGAAAAAAATATTTGACATCAAATGCGTGGATCAATATAATAAAGAACGGTAAAAAGATGTGAGATGTAATGTGAATCATAAACTCACATCTTTTTCTATGCTTTGAGAAATACTAGAAGAGAAAAGGCTCTCACAGTGATGCAGAACATCTGGTGATGTGGTGCCCGCGGTCAGATTGGCCAGGCAGTGAATGATGTTGTGGATAAATTGGAATTTGAAATGTTAGATACAGATGTGGATGACCTTGATGTGACGGATACAGATGAAGTACTTCGTTTTGGCGAGATGAACCGCCCGGACATTATCATCAATTGTTCCGGTATGACGGATATCAGTTCCTGTGAGGAAAATCCTTCGCAGGCGTTTAAAGTAAATGCACTGGGAGCCAGAAATCTGGCGATCGTTGCAGCAAAAATGCAGGCAAAAATGGTACAGCTTTCCACGGATGATGTGTTTGACGGCAAAAGCACAGAGCCTTACACAGAATTTGAAATTACAAATCCGTTTACGGTTTATGGATAGTCCACGCTTGCGGGGGAAAACTATGTGAAAGAATTCACAACAAAACATTTTATCGTGCGGAGCACCTGGGTGTATGGAAAGGGACAGAATTTTATCAATGGTTTCTTAAAAAAAGTGGACGCAGGCGAGCAGTTATCGATCGCCTCTGACCAGTTTGGATCACCGACAAGTGCAAACGAACTGGCAAGATTTTTATTACATCTGGTGCATACAAGCGAGTACGGAACTTATCATGCGACAAACAAGGGCGTGTGCAGCCGTTATGCGTTTGCACAGGAGATTTTGAAAATGACAGGAAAGACGGCTTCCATGCAGCCGGTTCCAACTGTCATGTCGGATTTTTCCAAGGTGAGACCGGCGTATGCGGTACTCGATAATTTTATTATGAGCATGGTTCCGATTTATGATTTCCCAGACTGGCAGGATTCCCTGAGAGAATATCTGGAAGAGAGGGGATTATATCATGCAGAATAGAGTTCAAAAGAAGAAAAAGATAAGCCTTACCACGATGATCTTTATTGCGCTTCTTGCAGGAGCTTTGGCCGGTGTGATCATCAACTATCTGATTCCATCGAACTACGTGGTGGATGATATCATTGTGCAGGGTGTCTTTTATATTGTCGGACAGGGATTTATCCGTCTGATGCGTATGCTCGTCGTTCCGCTTGTATTCTGCTCCATCGTCTGCGGAAGCATGGCAGTGGGAGATACGAAAAAGCTTGGAAGCGTCGGTGTGAAGACACTAATTTTTTATCTGTGTACGACAGCGCTTGCGATTACCGTTGCGCTGACGATCGCCAATATTTTTAATCCGGGAAAAGGACTTGATATGTCACAGATCCAGGTGACTTCCACCGTGAGTGAGACAACACAGTCCATGAGCATGACAGAAACACTGTTAGACATTATCCCGGTCAATATTTTTAATTCCTTAAGCGAGGGAAATATGCTGCAGATCATTGTGTTTGCATTGATCCTCGGTGTGATTCTCGCAAACATGGGAGACCGTGTTGACATTGTGAAGAACTTCTTTGGACAGTTCAATGATATTATGATGGAAATGACGATGGCTGTCATGAAGCTTGCACCGATCGGAGTGTTCTGCCTGATCGCAAAAACATTTGCGGAGATCGGTTTTGAGGTGTTCATCCCATTGTTAAAATATATGTTCTGCGTTCTGCTTGCACTCGCAGTGCAGTGTTTTGTGGTGTACCTCGGATTGCTGAAAATATTTTCAGGGCTCAACCCGTTTATTTTCATCAAGAATTTCTTCCCGGTTATGGCGTTTGCATTCTCAACCTCAACTTCGAATGCAACCATTCCAATGAATATTGATACGCTTGCGGAAAAAATGGGTGTTTCGAAAAAAATTTCATCTTTCACGATCCCGCTCGGAGCGACCATTAACATGGACGGAACTTCGATCATGCAGGGGGTTGCGGTTGTGTTCACCGCACAGGCGTTTGGAATCCCGCTTGACATGATGGATTACCTCACTGTCATTGGAACCGCAACGCTTGCCTCCATCGGAACCGCCGGAGTGCCGAGTGTGGGACTGATCACACTGACGATGGTATTTAATTCCGTTGGACTTCCAATCGAGGGAATCGCGCTGATCATGGGTATCGACCGAATCCTTGATATGACACGTACCGCAGTCAACATCACAGGAGACGCTGTCTGCACGACGATCGTTGCCTCCTGGAATAAGGCGGTGGATAGAGATGTGTATTATAATCGGAAGTAAGTGGGAAACATCAAGAGGGTATTTGAGCGAATGGAACTTTCGATAGAAGTTCGTGCCAAATAAGCGCAAAGTTTTGGAGGCAGCACGTTAAAATTAAAATATTTAAATGAAAAGATTCTATATAAAATTAATGACATAAAAGACCCTGTGAATTATTTCACAAACAAAATAAAATGTCAGAATAGATTCATATAGAAAAAATGTTTCGAAAAAACTCTATAAATAAAAGGAAAAATCATTCAATCTTTTACTTTGAATGATTTTTTCTTTTATTAATGGAATCACTTATGATGAAAAAATGATATAGATACATTTAGTTAAAAAAGGGATAGTTTGAGCAGAAAAAAAGGAGTATTTTTACATAATTATTTTGTATAGATACAAAGTGTTATTATTTTGCCATTTTTGGTTAAGTGTTCTTAAGTTCTCTGATAGACCCTGCCACACCATAATATTCAATATTATACTTTTTTGCGCAAAATCACTTGTAAGTTCCATGATAATAGGGTATGATAAACAAATCTTATCAATCTGACCCATTCAGCTATTTCAGCAGCATTCCCAAATGAGAAAGGATGGAGAACACTATAAGTATTTATCAACAGGCTTTAGAGGAAAAAGCATTTTTGGAAAGACAAATTGGTGAATTGGAAAAAAGAATAAAAAAATATCCAAAAGGAAAACTTATTTGCTGCAAATCAGATGATCATGTGAAGTGGTATTTGAGCGAAAACGGTAAAAGACAATATATTCCGAAAAAGAAACGGAAGTTTGCAGAGCAACTGGCACTCAAAAGATATGAAAAGTTAAAACTTCAGGAAATGATGAGTGAAAGAATGGCAATTGATTTTTATTTGAGGCATCATTCAGATAATACAGCAGAGAAAGAATTATTGGCGAAAAGCGGTTTTCAGGAATTGCTAGAACCATATTTTAAAAATGCTGTGCAGGAATTCGAAGAATGGATGCATCGAAATTACGAGACAAATACATTTCATCAGGAACAGCTTATTCATAAAACATGTTCTGGCATTTATGTACGTTCGAAATCGGAAGCAATGATTCTTATGCTGTTAGAGCAGAGGCATATACCATACCGGTACGAAAGTGAATTGCATTTAGGTAATCGTGATATATATCCTGATTTTACATTAATACATCCCAAAACAGGTAAAATGCTATATTGGGAGCATTTTGGAATGATGGATGATGCAAAATATTACCGGGACGCCTGTGCAAAACTGGAATTCTATTTATCAAATCAAATATATCCATTAGATCAATTAATAGTAACATTTGAGACAAAAGAAAACCCATTAACTACAGAAAAAATTGAAAAAACAATTCAACTATATTTTGGATGATGCGAAGCTAAATGGCGGATTGATAAGATTTTTTGGTTGACAAATACAAACGTGTTAGTGTATTCTAACCTGGCTAACGGTTAGATAAAACTAATCAAAAGCAAAAAGATTACATAGAAAGAGAGCACGATATGAAAAAAATAATTCGCGCTATTTATTTAGTACTGGCATTTTTATTCCTTGGAATTGGTAGTGCAGGGATTGTTCTTCCGATTCTTCCAACGACGCCGTTTTTGCTTTTGACGGCAGCGTTATTCGCAAAAAGTTCGGAGAGGTTTCATAAATGGTTTGTCTCGACTAAGTTATACGATAAATACATTGATCAGGCATTGAATCGAAAAGCAATGACAAAAGAGACAAAGCGTAAGGCGATGGCAACACTTGGAATTATATTCTTGGCAGGTTTTCTGTTTTCGGCGGTATGGTATGCAATAGCATTCATCGTGGTGATCGCAGCAGGACATTTGTATTATTTCTTGGCTAAGATCAAGACAGTGGAAGAGTCTGAGGAAGAAAGCCAGAACGAGAGACTTATTCCAGAAGAATAAATTACAAAATACATGAAAAGCAAATGACGAAAATGTAACAAAAGGATAAGAAAGACTATGACATCAGAAGAAAAACGGGAGCATGAAAAAAAGGCGGTAGATCTGATGATCCGGATATACTGTCATGGAAATCATCATACAAAAGGAAAGTCATTGTGCAAAGACTGTGAAGAACTGACCAGTTACTGCAATCTGCGCACAGACAAATGTCCTTTTATGGAAACAAAAACTTTTTGCAGTGCCTGTAAAGTGCATTGCTATTCAAAAGAAAACAAAGAAAAAATCCGGAAAGTGATGCGGTATGCAGGTCCGCGTATGCTGTTATATCACCCTGTGCTTGCGATTAAGCACGCAGTCATTACATTAAAACAGAAACAAGAGCTGAAAAAGCAACAGGACCGGTCATTCATATAAAATAAATCAATAAGAAACGGAGTAAAACATGTTCCACAAAAGACTCTTAAAAGAATTTAAAGAAAATCAAAAATTAGTAGCAGGCATGGTCATGACACAGTGGATCACACTGTTGGCAAATGTTGTGCTTGTTTTTGCGTTAGCCCTCTTTGTCAGCAATTTGCTGCAGGGACAGACACAGGGAAAGCTGCTTTGGATACTGCCGGTGACGCTGATCGCAGTCATGCTGGTACGCGGCATTGCAAACACAGGCAACCAGAAATTATCATTTCAGGCATCTTCGAATGTGAAACGCAGACTGCGTGAACTGACGTATGAAAAACTGATGCGGTTAGGCACAAAATACCATGAGAATATTGCTACTTCGGAGGCAGTTCAGATCAGCACAGAGGGCGTTGACCAGTTGGAGATCTATTTTGGAAAATATGTGCCGCAGTTTTTTTACAGTTTATTGGCACCACTCACGTTATTTGTGATCGTTGGTACGATGAGCATGAAAGTAGCAGCAGTGCTGTTACTGTGTGTGCCGTTAATTCCAATCTCAATCGTGGCAGTACAGAAGTTTGCCAAGAAAATGCTGCAAAAATACTGGGGTACTTACACAGAGCTTGGTGATTCTTTTCTGGAAAATCTGCAGGGACTGACCACGTTGAAAATTTATCAGGCAGACGAACGCTATGAGAAGAAAATGGACGAGGAAGCAGAAAAATTCCGAAAAGTCACGATGCGTGTTTTGATCATGCAGTTGAACTCTATCAGTGTCATGGATATCGTTGCTTACGGTGGAGCAGCTATCGGCATGATCTTAAGTGTTCTGGAACTAAGAGCCGGTGCAATTTCGCTGGCACAGTGTTTCTTTATCATTATGGTGTCGGCAGAATTTTTCCTGCCACTGCGTATGCTCGGTTCTTTTTTTCATATTGCAATGAACGGAAATGAGGCGGCAAACAAGATTTTTGCCCTGTCAGACAGTGCAGAAAAAGAAAAAGGAACGAAGACTTCCTGTGATGGAGATACGATTTGTTTTTCACACGTGACATTCGGTTATGAGGAACATCAGCAGGTGTTAAAGGATGTTTCATTTACGATTCCGGAAAAAAGCTTTACGGCAATTGTCGGAGTTTCCGGCTGCGGAAAGAGCACGACCGCATCGCTTTTAATGGGAGATCTGGGTGAGAACAGCGGAGAGATCACCATTGGTGGTGTGCAGGTAAAGGAGCTGGAAGAAGCCTTTTTACATAAGAAAATAACCCGTGTCCGGCATGATAGTTATCTGTTTGCAGGAACATTAAGGGATAATCTTGCTATGGCGATGAAGTCGCCGGATGAAGATAAAATGTATGAGGCTTTAAAACAGGTGGAACTCTATGACACCGTTATGGAAAAGGGCGGTCTTTCTATGGAGATCACAGAGAAGGCAGCAAATCTTTCCGGTGGTCAGAAACAGAGGGTGGCATTAGCGAGAGCCATGCTGCATGACAGCGATATTTATATTTTTGATGAGGCAGCTTCGAATGTGGATGTGGAGAGTGAAAACAAGATTATGGAAGTAATCACAGTGCTTGCAAAGGAGAAGACGGTCATTCTGATCTCACACCGTCTGGCAAACGTTGTGAATGCAGACCAGGTGCTTGTGATGAAAGACGGCATTGTGGAAGAAAGCGGCACGCATGAGAAGCTTATGGAGAAGCACGGATATTACAGAGAACTTTTCCTTGCCCAGAAGGAACTTGAAAATTTCGCAAAATAAGGAGACAAAAATCCTCTCCTCACAAGAGTTCGGATTTTGCTTCGCAAAACAAGGAGGCTTTATGAACAGGAATCGAAGTGGCTTTGCGGTTATGGCAGGGCTGATTGGAATGATAAAACCAATGCTTGGCATCATGCTTTTAGCGGTGCTCATGGGCTGCATTGGCAATCTCATGGCAACATTTATTACGGTACTTGGCGGTTATGGTCTTTTAATCGTGACAGGATATTATGGAAAAATGTCACTGGCACTCATTATAACGCTCATGGCAGTGTTTGCCATTTTGCGCGGCATACTGCGCTATGCGGAGCAGGCGTGCAATCATTTTATTGCGTTTAAACTGCTGGCACGCATCCGGCATCAGGTGTTTGCAGCACTTCGAAAGCTTGCACCAGCAAAACTTGACGGAAGCGAGAAGGGAAATCTGATCTCGATCATTACAAGTGATATTGAACTTCTGGAAGTGTTTTATGCACACACGATCTCACCGATCGCAATCGCTGTGATCACATCGGTTGTGATGTGTGTTTATCTGGGAAGCATGTCTGCGTGGTTTGCGGTGATCGCAGCATGTTTTTACGTGCTGGTCGGCGTTGTGATCCCACTGTGGAATGGAAAAAGAGGAAGCGCCTATGGAAAAAATTACCGGGATTCTTTTGGAAAATTAAATACCACGGTGCTGGATAACCTTTACGGTCTCGAAGAAACCATTCAGTATGAGAGACAGGGGGAGCGCATGAAGGTTATGTCGGAGCAGACCGATGCGTTGGAGCGGGTGAACCGGACCCTTAAAAATCAGGAAAAGACACAGCGTATCTTAACGGACTGGGTGATTCTCGCCTCCGGCGTGGTTATGGCGTGTGCAGGTTCTTATCTCACGGAACGTGGAGCCATTGCAGGGTATCAGGCGGTGACCGCCGTCATTGCGATGATGAGCTCCTTCGGACCGACAGCGGCACTTTCCGCGCTGTCGAACAACTTGAATCAGACACTTGCATGTGGAAACCGTGTGTTGAATCTGTTGGAGGAAGAGCCGGCAGTCTGCGATGTCGAGGTAGGAACGGAATTTGTTTCCGGGGATATCACCTGCGAGCAGGTGGACTTTTCCTATGGAAAAGAACCGATTTTATCTGATTTTACACAGGTGTTTGCAAAAAACAAAATTCACGGAATTCTCGGAAAGAGCGGTTGTGGCAAATCTACGTTATTAAAGCTTCTCATGCGTTTTTACGAGACGGACGGTGGAAACATCCGTTATGGAGTGGACAATGTCAATGCGATCAACACGGAATCTCTGCGGAAACATATCGCTTACGTGACGCAGGAGACATTTTTATTCCACGATACGATCGAAAACAATATCAAAGTTGCAAAGGCAGACGCAACGCGCGAGGAAGTGATCGGGGCGGCAAAAAAAGCGTCTGTCCACGAGTTTATCTGCTCCCTGCCAAATGGATATGAGACAAATGTAGCAGAACTTGGAAGCTCTTTATCCGGCGGGGAGAGACAGCGTATCGGAATTGCGAGGGCATTCCTGCATGACTGTGAAGTGATCTTATTAGATGAGCCGACGAGCAATATCGACAGTCTGAATGAGGGCATGATCTTAAAGAGTTTACAGGCAGAAAAAGAGGAGAAAACGATTCTTCTCGTGTCCCACCGGAGATCGACGATGGGAATCGCGGATGAGATGACGGTATTTGAATAGGGGGACGGATTGCTTTAGATAGTCACTGAACTAATTACACAAAAAAGTGCAGGGAAAATTGTTACTTTGCACAAAAAGCTTATGTATTACAATAAAAACATCAGAGGTACTTGTAATTCCATACATTTTCGATATAATGTCTTAGATGGTTAAAAAATTAACGAACAAAAACGAGTGAGGTATTTACAATGTACGCTGATGAAAATGTGATCAAAATTAAACACGATGTACTTTATGAAGTGGCAAAACTTGCATTTGCAGGTGAGCTTGAGGAGAAGAAAGACTACATTGCAAACCAATTAATCCCAGGACCAGCAGCACATTTCCGCTGCTGCATCTATAAAGAGCGAGAGATTATCAGACAGAGAGTCAGACTGGCAGAAGGAAAAGCTCCTGGACCAGTAGATGACGGTAATGTGATCCAGGTGATCAGTTCTGCCTGTGAAGATTGTCCGATTTCCAGTTATACAGTGACAGAAAACTGCCAGAACTGTCTTGGAAAGGCATGGATCAATGCAGGTAAATTTGGTGCGATCGAGCCGGGAAGACTTCGTTCCCACATTGATCCACAGA
>ERZ1023818.222-NODE-222-length-11594-cov-12.874513_pt1 | contig 11594 bp, 10 predicted proteins | sample MGYA00380378_ERZ1023818 | MGnify/ENA primary metagenome ERZ1023818 (study PRJEB33179, sample SAMN07449062) | human gut metagenome | biome: Human-gut; feature: Human associated habitat; material: Faeces | host: Homo sapiens | place: India:Kasaragod | collected... | reverse complement strand
ACGTCCTGCCGACGTGATACAGTCAGCGTTTGGAACATCCTGCATGATGGCAGTACAAAAGTTACCAACATCTGCTTTCAATGTGTCGGGCAGCTCATATTTACTTGCTGGAGTAAGCATTGCAGCAAGACGAAAGATGTCTTTCTTATGCTTCGCTATATGCTTGCTGTCCACACTTTCACCTATAGCTTTCCTTTGACTTAAATCCAAGAAAGCTTTGCTTTTCAGACATATAAGGCTCTCAATGTTAGCAATATGCACTTCGTCTTCAAGCAAGCTATGCTCTATCGTAAAGTGATAATAGTCGTTATCCATAAGGATGGCTGACAAACTCGACAAGTCTTCATCCACAGGAATCGGTGTGATACGAGCCTCCTCTGGGAAATTCATCAAGCCAAGGCTTCTGGAAAACAATTCCACTTGATATGGAAAAGCAGAATCGGCAGGCTTCATAAAGCGGAAATACTCATGTTTGGGTTCCACACTTTCATTCACTCCCTTGTTGCGCTGCCCATAATTGCCTTTCTTTACGAACTCCCAAAACTTAGCGACAAACTCAGCAGACAAAGCCTCAACTATCAAGATGATGTCTATATCCTTTGTCGCACGAGGCACTTGGGCATACAAATCCTCATGGATTTCACATGCCGTACCACCGATTATCACATAGTTGTCTTCAAAACCTTTGAAGAACTGCTTGAATGTATCTATACCTCTTACCATGGCATTTCACTTATTAATCGTTCCAACTCTATTTGTATTCTCTCATCTTCATTGTCTTTCAAAGAAAGATAAAGCGATAACTTATCAACTACCCCTGTTGAACTCAGTATTTGTGGATTATACTTCCATACCTGTATCTCGTTTTGACCAAACTGCTTATCCACCGCAACGTTTAAAGCCTTAAAATCTTTTTTCGGCATGGCAAGACATTGCTTGTTTTCTTCGTTAAGCATCGTATAGGAAGCCAAGGCATTCATTCCACTCATCATCTGTCCTTCAAGAAGAGCATCCGTATAATAGACTTTTTCTATCGGAGACACTAACAATGGCAATGCTTTATCCCAAAGTTCCCTATTGCTGAAATCTATTTGTATGGTCTTCGTCTTAGCTCCCTCCAACCTTATAAGGTTTTTGGATACAAGCCAACGCAACGCCCGATTTACAGAAGCGTATGATACAGCCAACATGTCAGCAAGTTCATAGCTTGTCTTTCCCGAAATTGATTCTATTTCCAAATGATACAGTAACAAACATTGCGTCAAAGGAGTAATGGCATCCTTCTTATCTTCTCCGCCTATTGTATTAATAGACTTCAAATCTAACAATAAAGAAGGAATAAACATCTGCTTATTTGGGACTATAAAATTTACTTTCTGAGCAACCAACCTATTTATATTATAAGAATATAAATGTTCAGATACAAGTATGGCAACCATACCTGTCTTTCGCTGAATAATGTCTAATTGCTTCTTAGTCTGAGCAGGAGCTATCACGTTGCCATCTTCAATAAAAGCAAAAAGAATATCCTTTCCTAATATTCGCCCATTATATAGTTCAAAATTACCAACAACGGATACAGGAAGTATATCCTGCACACTTTTGCACACAGGTTTCGCCACAATATTGTCCTCCAAAACTGAAGCAACATAGTTAGCTGCGTTTTTGATATATTCATTGTTTTTGCTCATAATCATTATATAAAGATTATGTGCAAAAGTAGTGATTATATTCTGAATACCAACAGAAACAATGAAATAAATAAGATTTTTTAAGATATATTCAGTGGAATATTCCAAGATTATATTGTACCTTTGCACCCGAAGATAAGCGTTCTGTAACACAAGAGTTGGAATATTCTCGGATTCAGTGCTTTGCACTTGTTTTCAGAGATTTACAATTTGAGGCTAAAAAGAAGCGGTACAACTTTATCGTTAAGGCATTGAGAATAAGCACATTGCATTTGTCGCCCATTTTCTGTGCACTTATAAAAAGGGTAGTTGTACCGTTTAAAAGATAAAAGCTTAACTATCAGCAACATCTACATGTTGCATCGGGAAATAGCCCTTTTGCATCGGGAAATAGCCTTTGCATCGGGAAATGTTTTGGCAGCAGGAATAACTCGTCAGAGTCAATAAATAAAATACAACGCAGATAATATGACACAGATAATATTGAATCATATAGATATTGAAATTTGGAACAAACGCCACGTTCAGTTCCAGCCCCATGATGATGTCAACATCATCATGGGAATCAACGGAAGTGGAAAGACCACATTCCTGAAGAATCTATAACAGCTTTTGCATTGGCAAGAAATATTAAAATAACGTCAAAATATAGTATATATAATTATGGAATTACAAGACATTATTAGTAAGATAGAAATTTGGCAAGAATGGCATGATAACTACAGTTACTATGTGCCTAGATTTATAGAAAGTGCCCAATCTTGCGAAAATTGGCAAGACTGGGACAAAAGCTTGTTCCACGAGTTTTTTGAACGAGGAGGAGATCAATGTGTATCTTCGTTAAAGCAAGGTTATTTTACAAAAGAAGAACAGAATAGTATAAAGGAAGATTGGAAAGAATTGGCTCCAATGCTGAAAGTAATTGCCGAAAGCCAAGATAAGCCATTATGGGATGTCTATGATAATATCAAGATATTTTTAAGACAAAGAACTAATCAGGACAGAAGGGCTGCCACCAATCGTCTTATAGCTTCACTGCAGCCAAACTTGCTTTGTACTATAATACAAGAGGATTATTTAAATGAAACTTTTAATCTCTTGCGAAATGCAGGGGTTGAAGACGTTCCAGAAGTTGATTTTAACAGCTGGTTCAAAAGTAGCCATCTACTATTGTCTTATTTCAAAGATAAATTAAAAAATAAATCTGTCTATGATATTTGTACTTACCCATGGCAGGTTCGTGATTTTTTTAAAAACTTATCAGAAATCCAAACACGTAATATGGAAAATATTCAATCATATATTAAACTTCTTAAAGCAAATAAGAACCTTGTTCTTACTGGTGCTCCAGGGACAGGCAAGACTTTCCTGGCAAAAGAAATAGCTAAAGCTATGGATGCTGAAGTAGAATTCGTTCAGTTTCATCCATCTTATGACTATACAGATTTTGTGGAAGGATTAAGACCGATAAAGAAAGGAGATATGCTTGGTTTTGAACGAATGGATGGAGCTTTCAAAACATTTTGTAAAAAAGGATTATTACGTTTAAGCAAAGATTCAATATATGTGTTTATTATTGATGAAATCAATCGTGGCGAGCTGTCTAAGATATTTGGTGAACTTTTCTATGCTATCGACCCGGGCTACAGAGGCGAGAAAGGTAAAGTAAAGACACAATATCAAAATCTCATTAATAAGGATGATGTCTTTGTTGATGGATTCTTTGTACCAGAGAATGTATATATTCTTGCAACAATGAACGATATCGACAGAAGCGTGGAAAGTATGGATTTTGCCTTGCGCAGACGTTTTGCATGGAAGGAGATAAAACCAGAAGATCGTTTAGAAATGCTTTCAGAAGAACTTGACCATGATACTTGCGGAAAAGCTATCTGAGTTAGGTGTGCGTTAAATAACGTAATATTGATAACGGGGGGTCTTGGCTCCCCTTAGCTAATAGGGGCAGGTTATTTCTTGAAGTTAGACAAAGAACACTATAATGGCGATTTTACGGCATTATGGGATATGCATATAGAAGTTCTTCTAAAAGAATATCTTCGTGGTTATAGCAATGCAGAAGCAAAAGTAGAAGAGTTTAAGAAAGTGTATTTTGATTCGTTGAACAATGAAACTGTAGATGTTGTTGACTAATGATAACAATTCCAGATAATAACTATAAAGGAAAGGTCTGCCCTCTTCATGAAGCAGCAGACCTACTTCCTATTGCCAACAAACCCATCAGACAACTATGTGAGGAAAATGAGCATCTGCTTATTTTCCCATTGAGCATAGATGATACCGACGATAGGATTGGCGATAATACAATTGTAGATATCTATGCTGAAGATGAAAATTCTGCTAGATTAAAGACGGGGAATATAATGGGGTTTGTAGGACACAAGAACCAACAACTGAAGATATATTCACGTTTTGACAATCATGGACACGATTACTTTCTTCACTATATGCTACAGAAAGTATTTTCGTACAATATCTTCAATCTAGATTTTACATCATCAGAAGATAATGTTTTTGAGTTCCTTGTTTATATGTTCCCGGCTATGTTGAAAAAAGCAATGCGTCAAGGCGTATATAAACAATACAGAAGATTCAGACACAATGACGCTAATGTTCATGGTACCATAGACATCAGTCGCCACATTAGAGAGAATATTCCTTTCCGAGGAATTGTTGCATATAATACAAAAGAATACTGTTTTGACAATTCGATAACGGAACTCATCAGACATACAATAGAATATATAAAAACTATGCCGACAGGTAATATAATATTATCGTCTGACAAGGTTGTGGATGATTGCATCAAAAAGATTGTTTCATATACTCCATCTTACTGTCATACAGAAAGAATAAAGATTATACAAGAGAATCTACTTCCTTGTAATCATCCTTTTTATACAGAATACACAGCTTTACAAAAACTATGCGTCCAGATTCTTCGTCAGGAAGAAATCAAGTACGGTACTAACGATGACAGGATTTACGGAATTCTCTTTGATGGAGCATGGTTGTGGGAAGAATATCTAAACACTCTATTGTGCGAAGTAGGATTTACACATCCTGAAAATAAGTTAGGAATTGGTGCAATCTATCTCTTTGAACATGGAGGACAAAGATTTCCTGATTTTTGGAAAGATGATATTGTACTTGATGCAAAATATAAAAGACTTGCCATTAATGGGGACCACCTTGACATTGACCGCGAAGATGTACATCAGATTATGGCATATATGTATAGATTAAAAGCTCCTAAGGGTGGTGTTATATGTCCTTATGTTGGTGACGCCAATAAAGTTATTTCTCAAAGGATGCATAAAGATAGCTACTTGGGAACTCTATCTTTACATGCTGTTTCTATACCAAGAGATTGTAACTCGTATGAAGACTTCGCAACAAGGATCGCATATAATGAAAATGCTCTATTAAATGAGATATAATGACAATTAAATGTATTGAACTCTAATCTATCTCATTGTATAGATTAGAAAAAGAAATAGTGGACGCAGTGCGTTCACTATTTCTTTTTATGTTTTACTCCCCAAATTCCTCCTTCACGTCAAAGCAAGGACAAGCCTTGGCAGAGAATTCATTATGCCCATGAACCGTTGCCTCGGGATATTCCTCCTTCAGCTGCTCTATCAGCGCTTTCAGCGCCGCCTTCTGCTGTGGGGTTCGGGTATCCTTCGGCTTGCCATCCAGCGATAGGCCGCCGATGTAGCATACTCCGATACTCACGGTGTTGTGGCCCTTGCAGTGGGCGCCCACCTCTTCTACTGATCTGCCCACGTGGATGCTTCCGTCACGGTAAATCACGAAATGATAACCGATGCAGAAAAAGCCACGCTCACGATGCCAACGGTCGATGTCGGCTACGGTGTAGTCGCAACCTTCTCGGGTCGCGCTACAATGAATGATGATTTCCTTGATCTTGCGCATCATATATACAATTAAAAATGATTTTTACGAAAACAAAAACTAAATCTCTGTGGGGATTTCATCAGTCCCCAAATCGATGATAGTCAAACTGACACCCTCATAAGTCTTTACCCCCTTCTTCAGTCTCTCATAAAGACGGTCGAAGTGTTCACGGGAATGAATCACGAGTCCGGTAGCCACTGCCTTGCCCAGGATGATGCAGGCCTTTTTCAAAGTCAGCGGACCATTGCCAGGCATGAGATAAGGAGAACGGGAAACGTCTGTCGGAATATGTGATCCCTTCTTCAGAATAATCGGCATTTTCTTGCTCAGCTGACTTTTCTTTCCGCTCTCCTTTTTATCCTTGTTCATGACAACGGATAGCAGAGCTATCTTATACTCACCAGCAGGCAACAAACGCTCAGGATGCTCTAGAGTGTTACAAACCTTTACACCCTTTATTACTAATGTACCATCTACCCCCCAACGGGAAAAACGACGGCGATAAATGATGATATTCATAGAAACTGATTATTTTAAATTGATTTCCTTGATAGGGTCATCAAGGATTTTTTGATTGAAAATCCTTAATGACCGAAAATGACCATGACCGTTAATGACCGGATTTAGATGCTAGGCGAAACCTTCTGGTAGTGCATATCAGGCAGAACGCCTATCAATCCCTGCCGCTTCCAGTTTTTCAGCATCTGTCTAACCACCTCACGAGTTACGTTAGCTCCCTTCACGGCTATGCTTTGCTGCAAAGCCTGTTCAAAGGAGAAGGTAACATCCAGGCGCTCGAAGATGGAATCATTTCTGCCACGGCGGGTGCGGTCGTAAGCCGACTGACCGCAATAGCTCTTCGATGAAAAAGCATCCTCAATGCGGCTACGGAAGAAATAGAGTGCATTCTCCAACTGATAATCAGCGAGAATATTGAAGGCTGCAAGCATGGTAGGAGTCTGCGTCTTGACGATCATTTCCTTCCATAACAGCGGATTCTGCTTCAACAGCTTCTCTGCCCCCTGAAAGCCGTGCTTCTGAATCAACGTCTCTGCCACCTTGCAGAGCATGATGCAGGTCATCATTCTCATCGTGGTAGGACAGATACGGAAACGCTGACGGGCTTTCACCTTGTCATCATTCTTCATAGTCTCCAGTCGTATCTGCTCCAGCCAATCCCTACCCTTGGCTTCCAGTTTCGGCAGTTCCACCTCACCCTCCATCAGAGGCAGCAGATGAGCAATCTGATGAATATGCTCGCATTGAGAATCTGTAAGCACAAAAAGATTATCCGTAAGAGGAGTGAAGGTATTATCCGGGGTGCGAGCCACTACGATACGGCTCTGAAAACCATCCGTATAATTGTTTACCACACGGTAAAGCGCATCAGGGGTTCCACACATCACCACATTCCATAACAATCTGTCTATGTGTACATTCACGGCTTCTGCACTTCTAGCCTCACGCTCGTAGCTCGTGCCATCATACGCCTGTCGGAGCATTACGGAGAAATCGCTCATCGCTGATTTCCATTTCTGCGCCACGGTGTCGGCTTCCGGGGTAAACGAGAAGGCGTGCTTGCCTTCGGTGTTAGCCAGGCGCTCGGCAAGATTTGCCACTGTGTTGTTCAGCGTCAGACATCTTACAGGCAGTTTCGGCTCTTCCGGCTGTTCCTTCTTGTTCTTAGCTGCACGCTTCTTGGCTCGCCATTCGTCCTCCTGCTGTTGATACATTTTGTCCATCTGTTTCACTTCCGAAGTCCATGCATCAACCACGGGGTCAATACTTCCCTTACCAGAGGCGAAATCTCCAGCGATGTAGGAGATGAGGTTCAGCGAGTTCATCTTACCGTGCACAGCCACCTTTACTCCTGTAGCCAACATTCCGATGGCTGGACAGATGGCGGTAATCACTGGCATTGCCAGGGGTGGTCCTACGGCGTTGATAGAATCACGCACACCTTGCGGCATCTTAGGCAAAGCATAGAAATAGAACATTTCGTCCTTGGCATTAGCCTCGTCCAGCGCATTCACCAGAGCCTCGCTTTCTGCATCAGCAGTAGCATTCGAAGCACCCTGTTTCAGCTTTTCCTGTCGCAGAGCGGCAAGCACATCTTTCAGTCGCTTAGGCATTTGTGTAATCTTCTCGTTTAGCGCCGAATTGATGCAAGCCATCTTCTCCTGCTCGGGAAAACCATCGTAGCAGGGGATGATCTGAGCCATCAGGCTGCGGTCGAAGCCACAGATGTGGCGCAGGTTCACGGCAAGCTCGAAGGTCAAAGTGTTGCGGTTGGAGCGAACTGGCTCATGCCCGTCATTATACATCTGCCACCACTTCGAAATGATTTCAGAATACGGGATTCCAAGGTAATCATTACTGGATGATGAAGATGATGATGGAGAAGCAGAAACAGGCTGAGCCTGATTCTTAGAAGAATTCTGAGGATTCTGAGAGGCTTGAACCTTTGGAGTATTTTGAGAATTCTGAGGATTTAAAGCCTTCTCTTCAACATTCTCCAACCAAGGCTTATAATGCTTGTTCGCCTTATGCGCCCCTGGAGGCAGCTCCTCCTGCCCATACTTCTCACGCTCCTCCAATACCTTGCCTTCAGCAGCCACGGCAGCCTCATCGTAATCATCCTTGAAGAGTTCGGGAGACAAGTAAAGCAAATCGTCTGCATCAGCCGAAGTCGTGAAATAAACTCGGTTAATATCGTGAGCCGAAGTATCCATCTCGCACTCCAGCATCTTGGCGATTCTAACCTGGTTCTCCAATATCGTCTTGCCCATCTCTCGCTTGCAAACCGCATGACCGCCTTGTCTTGCGCTGCGTTCCAGCATCAGCAGACCATATTTCTCAGGATCCTTCAGCATCAGCTTGGCCGCCTTCTCGAAATCCTGCTTATCATCCAAATCGAAGCCGAAAGCCCGGCTTGGCAGCTTCGTGCCCTTCACTACCCCTTGCGGATAATGTCCGGAATAATTAAACTGCACCAGTCTTCTCTTCGCCCCATCATTTCCTTCGCGAGCCAGTCGCAGATTTGCCTTCTGCTCATAGCTTCCACGAATCAGTTTATACTCCTCTTGCGAGGTGATGGAGCGGGCAACCTTGTGCCCGTTCTCCACCCTTATCAAATAACAGCTCATCTATGTTTTCTACTTACTATTATTAAGTTGAACATCAAATACTTTTAGTTGAACCTCTTTTATCGCTTCAACTGGTATTCTACCAAAGCATCTGCAGCCTCTTCAGCCTCCTTCACCAGAGCGTTGCCGATATTGATTCCCTCATCGCAGAACACCTTCAAGGTGAGCTGGATAGCTCCATCCTTGGTCTTGCTCAATCGTCCGTGAGCCAGTTTTCTGATCAGTTCCGACTGAGAACGTACTCGTGGCTTACTCACGAAATCAAAAGTGCCATCCGAAAGCTGCTGGGCAACGCCCTGCGAACGGAATCCCTGCACCTTCTCTCCTGCCCCATGTTCATTAGGCGCAAAGAGGAAACACTTGCTCTCATCATAGAAAGCCATACCACCCAGCTGCACATGCTGGCAACCATTGTTATTCACCAGCTGGTTATTTACCTGCTTATTCTGTTCTTTTTTCATAAAATCTTAAATTAAAATTGGGATGAACGAAAGAAGTGTCGTAAGTTTCAGTTTGCGCAAATTATCCCGGGACAATTCTTACTCCACCTATTTCAATTCAAGATTTATTATCTGCCTTGCTTATCAAGCCTCAGCTTTACTTACCAAGCTTTTCAATATCCGTAACCAGGATATCCTGATAAACCTGACCATTATACTCACGAGCCGTGAATCGGAGCGTAACTGCAACCAATGCTCCCGGAGCAAACTTGCACTGAGCCATATTGCCGAGCATTGCCGCAGCATATTGGTTCTCATACTTGCCGCCCATCTCCTGCAACACGATGTTGCACTTCATCATCTGGCCGTTCTCGCTCTTCTGGCTCTGCACGGCAAAAGCCTCGCCCTGCTGCACCACTCTCATAATCTTACTATTCATATAATATAAATGTACGAAGTTGTTTCAAGATCTCCTTGTAAAATTACTGAGCTTTCTTGTTCTTCGACGATGCAAAGGTAGGGAAAAAACAAAAGCACCGCCCATACCATGTGGTACGAGTGGTGCTATCTTTTTTGCTTGTGGTATTAAGTTTTTTAATTTGTGGTATTATCTATGTATTTTTTGTGGTATTATCTATGCTCATATCCTACGTAAAAGAGTCGATTTTATATTGAACATAAAAATCGATACATTTTTTGAACTTTAAGCCAAACTCTCTTTTTGCTTTCAGCCTTCTATCTCCTTTATCCCATTCCTCGATTTTGTTTCCCAGTTCATTTATAGTTTTACTCAATGCACTTTTGTCCAGCTCTACACTAAAGATTGAATTCATCTTTTTACAAAAAGCATTCACATTATCTTCTATCCATTCTTTTTCCAGTAACACACAGAAGAAACATACCCAGTAAGCCTTAGGCATATTCTCACTCATCTTATCTATAATAGTGAGCACCATTGGTGCATGCATATTAATGCCAGACTTCTTGGCTTCTTCTTCACTAAATTTGCATTCTATTTTGGAAAAATCGAAATCAAATATCTTACTAGGCACTCTATTCGCTTCTCTCAACTCATCAATATCCTGATAAACATAAGTAAGCGTTAATACAAACTGAAAGAAAGCACAGATCTTATCCTCATCCTTTCTTATCTTAAACAGTAGTCTGCCGGCTTTTACCTTATCCAGAGAATACTTACCACCCTTAAAAACGCAAATGCTCCTAAAGCAGTTATACAACTTATTGGCGTTCATCTTCTTGGGAATTTCATGCTCGGAAAAATCAATTTCAGTCTTATAGTCCTCCTTCTGCTTTTTGGTGACGTTGACCTCAATATTATCCAATACGCCAGACTTGAAGAGTTCAATAAGAACCTTCTGAACATGTACTTTTAACGACTCTTCGGTTATTTCATCATCCAAATACATTTTTCTCCATTCCTTATGAGATTTCAGTACAGAAGCTCCTATCTTATTGGTATAGGCAAACAACTGATTATTATAGAGGTCTTCATAAAGACTTCTCCCATGCTTAGCTTCTATTATATTTGCGATATTCAGAAGTGCTGCACTTAGTTTTTTTAGTGCAGAATCTATGGCAAAATCAAGAACCTTATCATTAAATACATTATTATTCATCAGGTTATTGATGGTTGTCTTGAACTTATCTCTTTCCATATAGGTAAGCCCATCGAATTGATTCTTATTATTGTCATCAGATGAGGTTTCGGGTACCGGTGGCAACATATCTGCCATACTATTGGCAAATAAGGATTTGTCCATACTCAGCGACTCATAGGTCAAAGATGAAGCATACTGATTGGTCTTAGATTTTGTTTCTATCCAAGTTTCCAGATTACTCCATTTCACGTAATCAATATCTCTATCAATATCGATGATTAGATTATTTTTAAGGTTCTGCCCTATCTTTTCAAACATTTCGCTACTTTCAAACATAGCAATAAGTAACGATAGTTTATGAATGGTTCTATCGCCAGCACAATCCCCATAGCAGGTTTTATATTCCTGCATGAGCATTTCCAAATCCTTTAAGTATTTTGTTTTGTCTGCTGCCATATTATTCGTATAAAAAAGCGTGGGCAAAAACCCATACGCAATCATCGCTCAGAGGCCGACCAAAGCCCTAACTTCAGATATACATACAAGTCTTGCCCACGTCGTAGATTTTTTACTTCTACACACATGAGCGCCGCTTGTTGCCATCCTTGAAGTTAGCTTATCTTCTGTTGAAGTTTGGTCGTTTCTGAGCGATAAGATTTCATACTTGCTGACAACGCTTTCCGTGCACCTACCTATAGGGATAGGCTCCTGTTTCTATATCTTTTCTTTCCTTATATTATAAAATTTATATATCAATGA
>ERZ1023818.207-NODE-207-length-12422-cov-34.746341_pt1 | contig 12422 bp, 10 predicted proteins | sample MGYA00380378_ERZ1023818 | MGnify/ENA primary metagenome ERZ1023818 (study PRJEB33179, sample SAMN07449062) | human gut metagenome | biome: Human-gut; feature: Human associated habitat; material: Faeces | host: Homo sapiens | place: India:Kasaragod | collected... | reverse complement strand
AGCTCATATCAGACAGGAATGATTACAGGCGTAATGAGCAAGTGACCAAGGCTCTTAAATCCAAGTATGGATTTACCTACGGAACGGACAAGAGCAATACTAATACTCGCAAGTTACGCAATGCTGAGCGTGCCAAATATGAGATTCACAATGCTGTAAAGAGCGCATTGAGAATGGCAGATAGCTGGGACGAGTTCAAAAGTGAACTTGCAAAACGAGGTGTTCACTTAGAGTTTGTCTATAAGGATAAGGAGCGAACCAAGGTTCAAGGCATCCGTTTCTGCAAGGATGGATATAGCTTCAAGGGTACGCAGATTAGCCGAGACTATAGCTTTGGCAAACTGAATGCGAGATTTGAGCGAACGGAGAACCATGTATCTTCAAGAGCCAACTCTGCTCAGCAATATGAGCAGGGCTGTTGCAAGAATGAGCAGGAGCCAGCCATATCGGAGAGCAGCCAGGACCCTTGGGACGGTATTTCTTCCATTGGACTTTTTGCTCCAGCCAATGCTCAGACCTTTGAGCCATTCCCAGAGGATGAATCAGCCAAGAAGAAAAAGAAGAAACGCAGAAGAGGCTTTAGCCTTTGATGCAAGTTACAAACCATTCAAACAACATAAGAAAGATGAAAGAAGAAATGTTAGAAGCCATCTACGGCACAGTTGAGAGATTGGAGCAAAAAGTCGATGAACTTTCTGCCTCACCAAAGAATACAGAGGCGGAAAGCACTCCGGCCTCTGTAAGTGTTGATACTAGCAAACTTGAAAAAGCTATTCTTGCTATGGCTGTAAAAGAAGGGGAAGCTATTGACAAATTGGTAAGATTAAGAGAAGCTATCTGCATTTTTACCGACCTTACCAAAAAAGAAGCAAGCAAAGATGAACAGCGAAGTAAACTCTTGTTTGATACTGTTAATCAGGTGAAACAAGAGCTGAATGCCACATCAAAAATTGTGCAGGACAAACTTCACGCAATGGATAACACACCTCTGAAGAAAGTAGTGACTCATCGCTTCGAGCCAACTTCAAAGTATGTTCTTCTTTTCATTGGAGGCTTGGCTCTATCTCTTGTCATCTCCATTTGGGGCAACCTAGCCCAATGGCGAGAGTATCAAGCTTGGGAGGTAGCAGACTTGAAATATCGGGCATTGAAGATGGTTCTTCCATCTGACGACCCAAATGTTCGATACATCGAAAAGCATTTTTCTGTTTGCCGAGATGAGAAAGTTATAGATGATGTAAGAAATTGTGTTGCTGCCTACGAGGATTCTATTCGCCATCATCATGAAATGGTTGAAATGGCTACTTATAAAGATAGTATAGCCAATAAGCTTTTGCAAGAATCAAATCGCATAAAACGTGCTATGAAAAGCTCAAAATAAAGTTTCTGGAAACTAACTAAACTAAATGAGAGGGAAATAAACTTAATACATTCCCCTCTCATTTATATATAAAAAACCGATAAGTTTTTGCAGATGTCTTAGAATGAGAGAGTTATGAGGATATTCAAAAATTCAGGTAATGACTTGGCAACGGTCTTAATCTCAGCGTTTTGCCGCTCATTACTGTCAAACAACTCTTCAAATGCAAAAATACAAATTATTTCTCAAACTGCCTAATGGTAGTATGAGAAAATCTGTTTTTAACTCTTTGCGAAGATTTTCCGAAAAGAAAGGAGTGCAGACTTGGCTATGCCAAACAGACGAACGGTGTTTTTCTACTGCCGTTCGTCTGTTTCAAGGTATGGCTGATACATTACTTTCCATGCTTAATAAGCAACAGGAAAGAATCACATCTGCCATCCCATCGTTTTCTCCTGAATGTTCCAAAGCCGGGCGTAAAGTCCGCACTTGCCCATCAGTTCGGCGTGTGTTCCCTGTTCGGCGATGCGCCCATTGTCAAGTACAACGATGCGGTCGGCATTCATGATGGTCTTCAGACGATGGGCGATGACAATGACCGTCCGCCCGTTGACGAGTGTGTCAATGGCGCGTTGCACCTCCACCTCGTTCTCCGGGTCAAGTGATGCGGTGGCTTCATCGAGCAGGATGACAGGGGCATCTTTCAATATGGCACGGGCTATGGAGAGGCGCTGCTTCTCGCCGCCGCTCAACGTGCATCCGCCTTCGCCCACATGGGTGTCGTAACCTTGCGGCAGGCGCATGATGAAATCGTGACAGCAAGCGCAGCGGGCTGCAGCCATGACCTCATCATCGGAGGCATCGGGCTTACCGAAACGGATGTTGTTACGGATGGTGTCTTGAAAGAGATAGACATTCTGGAATACCATCGACATGCGGCTCATCAGCGATTCCGGCTGTATCTCGCTCATCGGTATACCGCCGAATGTGACGCGCCCTTGTTGCGGGTCATAGAATCGGGCGCAGAGTTTCAACAGCGTACTCTTTCCGCTACCCGACGGTCCGACAAGAGCCGTGAGTGAGTTTTGCGGCAGTGTAAGCGACAAGTCGTGAAGCACATCCTTTCCGTCATAGCCGAACGAGACGTGTTCCATGCGGATGTCACCGTTCTCAGGAGCCTTGCGAATGCCCTGCATTTCCGGCTCACGCATCAGCGAGAGGATGCGACCTCCCGCGATGGAGAAATAGCGGAACTCGGCAAAGTTGGTCAGTGCAGAAGTGAGCGGGTCGAACACGCGCGAGCCTACAATGAGGAACAGGACGAAAGTGAGCACGGAAAGCTGACCACCCAGCATGAGATAGACACCGCAAAGCACCATTAGCGTAAGTCCGGCACGGACAAGGGCGATGCTCAGCAACACGAAGGGACCGAGCAATGCTTCCTGACGGATGGCTGCGCGGCGCAGACGGGCGAAAGCATCGCGCAGGCGGACAAAACGCTCGCCAACAAGGTTGTATGCCTTCATCACGCGGATGCCCTGCAGGTATTCCTCTAAACGGTTGCCCGCGTTTATCTTCGCCTCTATTTGTTGCCCACTCAGTTTGTTTTGCGCGTATGTGCTCAGCCAAAGCACAAGCACGGACAGCGGAAGGGCGATGAACATCGCCGTGGCCATGCGCCAGTCTATCCATAACAGCGAGAGGAAAGCGAGCAAGGGCATCACTATGGCTCCCATCAGTTGCGGCAGATAGTGGGAAACGCCAGTCTCGACCATCGTGAAATCTGTGATAATCATTGAAGACAGGTCGCCGGGGTCGCGATGTGAGAGGAATCCTAACGACAGTCGCCGCAGGTGCTCGGCAAGGGATATGCGCCCGGATGCGCTCATCTCGTATGCGCCTCGAAAGTTGGCACGGTAGGCGGCACGCTCCGCCGCCGCCATCACTCCCATGTATAAGACGAGTACGGCAATGATTGTCCACAGCCTCGTTGTGTCCAGCGGTGTGCCACTGCCGTCGAAACTGCGGAAGATGGTACTGACAGCCTCAATGGAGAGACAGAATGGTACTATGTTCACGAGATTGGCGAGCATCGTGAAACCGACGGGCTTCCGAAGTCGCTCGGTCTGCCCGATTGTAATGTTGTTGATTGCGTTCATATACAGTTCTCCTTTCATTTATGTGATATAATATGTATTTCGTCCTTTTTACGGACTGTTCTGATGGATGAGAATCCTGCTTCAGACAACCGTTCTTCCAAATCTTCTGGAGTGTAGACCACCATTCCGTCTATCCGTTCCGTCCACATTTTCCCAAGTTCGGGGTCGCTCGCTTCCAAACTGATAAGGAAACAGCCTCCCTTTCGGAGCACACGCGCTACCTCAGACAACGCTTTGTTTACAGGCGACCAGAAATAGACCGTTTCAAAAGCTGTTACAGCATCAAACGCCCCTTCTTTATATGGCAAGGAACAGACATCCCCTTGTTGTATGAAACATCTTTTATCCAAGTCTTTTGTATTGTACTTTTGGGCGAATGAAACACTTTCTTCTGACAGGTCTATGCCGTAGATGTTTCCTTTCGGGCATAAATTCAATAGACGTTTCAAATTCGCACCACCGCCGCAGCCTATATCAAGCACATTCCATTCCGGCTGCCATTTCACTTGCTTCATGCCACGATTAGCCAAAGATGCATGAAAACAATTCATTCCCCGCAAAATCATCCGTCCCCAAAATCCTTGCGGACAACTTGTGTTTTGCAAGACTTTGTTTAAGAAATTCCTTTTTCCCATATTGCTTTTAATTTTTGTTCAACGTCCAATGGTATGCGCTCGTATAGGCATCCCACATATTTTTATATACGCCCGGCGTGCGGCTCAGTTCCGTGTGCCGTCCCTGTTGCGCCACACGCCCCTCTTTCAGCACGACGATGTTGTCTGCCGACACGATGGACGATAGACGGTGAGCAATGACTATCACCGTCTTGCCTTTCATCAACTTGGCAAGAGCCTGCTGCATGCGGTATTCGTTCTCCGGGTCGGCAAAGGCTGTAGCCTCATCAAGCACCAGTATCGGAGCATTCTTCAGTATGGCACGAGCCACGCAGACACGCTGCGCCTCGCCGCCGGAGAGATAGACGCCATTGTCACCGATGCGCGTCTGATAGCCTTGTGGCAGGCGGCTGATGAAGTCGTGGCATTGTGCGGCACGGGCGGCATCCTCCACCTGCTTTGCCGTCGCATGGGGACAGCCCACAGCAATGTTCTCATAGAGTGTGTCGTAGAAGAGGAACGTGTCCTGAAAGACAAACGACACGAGGCTCATCAGCCGTTCCGTGGCTATCTCCTTGATATTTACCCCGCCAATGCGGATTTCCCCTTTCGTCACATCCCAGAAGCGGGGTATCAGGTTGGCAACGGTCGATTTGCCGCTGCCCGACGGTCCCACGAGGGCGGTTATCGCACCTTGTCTTGCCGCGAACGAGATGTCACGCAAGGCTTCAGTCCGTGTGCCCTCGTCCGTGTTCTCGTATGCAAACGACACGTGCCGGAACTCAATGTCACAGGTCACGGGCATCTGCGGATGCTTTGACTCCGCCACAGGACATCGGTTCAGGATGCGGTCGATACGCTCCACGCCTTCATCTATCTCCCGTGTGCTGCTGCCGAGATACATCAGCTTATAGACCGGTGATGCCACGCCCGGACCCATGATGATGAAAAACAGCCACACGGCGGCGAGGGCAATGCTTCCGGGAGTGGCCTGCAACAGCATGATGCCGACGGGAAGAATGAACGTGACAACGGAATTAAGCAACACCGTGAACGCAATCATTCCACTCTGATAGGTATCACACACGCGAAGTGCGAATGTCTTGTACGCCTCTATCTCCGCATGGAAGCGACGGAACGAAAGAACGCTCTGCCCGAATATCTTTACCACAGGCATACCGCGCACATACTGCACAGCAGAGGCCGACATCTGTTCCTGTGCGTCGAAATAAGCTCTGGTGAACTCCTGTGCTTTCTTGCCCATGAAATTGCCGAACTGCAGGGCGATGCTCAGGGCTATGACCGCAAGGCATACCGCCGCTATCCACCCGGAGAGCGAGAAGAAGATAGCAAACATCACCGCCACCGTGGCGACGACATTCACTATGTCGGGGATGGTGTGGGCGATGAATGTCTCCATTTTCTCAATGTTCTGTTCCATCGTTTTCTTGATGGCTCCCGTTGATGTGTTAGTCAGAAAGCCTAATGGCAACCGTCCGATATGTTCAGAGAGTCTCACACGCATACCGTAGAGAATGTTGAATGCCGCCACATGCGAAGCCATCAGTGAGGCATAAAGCGTCAGCAAGCCGAGGGCGAGGCCTCCGAGCGCAGTCCATCCCAAAAGCTCCATGGTTGCGCCATTGGCTGAAGTCGGTGAACCGCCATGTTCCAGCAGTTTCCGAAGGATTTCATACACAGCCCAATAGGGCACCAGCATACATACGGCACTCGCCGCCGACAACACGCCTGCCACGATGAGCAGTCCCTTGCGCTGTCCCGCTATCTCCATCAGCCGGGACAAGCCTTTCTTTTTCTTTTCTTGTTTCATACTCTGTTGTTATATTTGGTTGATTATATCCATTCTTGCCAATTGGATGAATAATGGACCTTTCGGTTGAGCGAGGGCAGGGAGCTTGCTCACTCTGCCGAGTGTAAGAAAGGTGCGCAAAAGCGAACGATATTCCGAAACGTTCAAAAAAAGAGGAGGGAATCCCTTGACGAGATTTCCTCCTCTTTTTACCAGCCTGAATGCAGGCTGATGCCAAAATCTATCATACTTCGGTTTCATATATGTTCATTATATTCTTCCATCCCTGTATCTCGAAGCGCACGTATTCCTCAACTATCCGATCTATTTCCTGTCTCTGAATGTTGTGCATCAGCATTTCTTCAAACAGTGTGAACATCCATACGGTGTGCAGATGTATGAAGAAATCGGATACCGCGACATTGATTTCCGGGTGTCTTTGCTTGTTGTCGGCGAACCATGCCTTGACCTGCTCGGTAGCCCTGTTGGTGAACTGCTCCCGGAATGTCTCCAACGAAGAACCTTGCGCAAGAAACAACAAGATTCTCATAAGCGTCCTGTACTTGTCAATCAACTGCACATATTCGTTCACACAATCCCTGAAATAAGCCTCCGAGAACATTTCCAAGGCATCCCTGCCACTTTGTCCATGATGCTTTTCCAATAACCGCTTGAACTCATCAGTCACGGGGCGGACTACCGCCTGAAACAGTTCGTCCTTGCCCGCAAAATAGTTATAGATATTGCCCACGCCCATTCCAGCGGCATCGGCAATATCACGCATGGAAGTTTTTAGGAAACCTTTCCTTGCGAATTTGCCTCGGGCCGCTTTCAATATCATTTCCCGTATGTTGCTTTTGAGTGTCTGCATAAGTTAACTCCATATTTTTTTCGGATGCAAAATTACTAAAATCCAATCAGTTACGCAATACCCATAAATAATGATTGAATACAAAGCATCTTATATCCAGCTATTTACATGGCGAAAAACATGCAACAATGAATGAATAGAGTTTTTGTTCAGCTACTATTGCTCGCGTCCCCTAATCATTTGTTGGTAATTTCGGCTTCACAAGAAAGATGTGCATCAGAATGTTCAGAACTTATAACCATTTGGCAGCATAATCATAACCTCATGCCTCGTTTACGTTTCTTCTTCCTGCGAAGAATCTCCGCCATTTCCTGATTGGCTTCCGCATCGGCGGCGTTGTAGGAAGAACTGCCGTTCAGCAATCCTAATGAGCCGCTGAAAAACTCGCCGTGTCCAGTGGGGGACGGTAACGATGCATTGTGCGTTTCTGAAACATGGTGTTTTGTTTCTGATGCCAGTTCCATTCGCTCCTTGTATCTATTGCACTGCAATGCCGCATTAATCTTGGAATAACTGAAACGCCTGTCCACTTTGGAGCCGTTGAAATGATAGCCGTTCTTGGTGAAGACCACGCCCTGTATTTCGTCCGTCTGCCCTTTGTGCTTGAACCGCACTTCCACGCCCTGCCGATTCAGGTTGGCGACAAGCACGTCCCAATTGCCGCACCTGCCGACCTCGGTTTTGAGGATGTCGTAAAGCTCGTACTTTATCCTGTCCGGCTCTTTCAGCCGCTCACGCTTGACGTTATCCTTGCCGTTTGCAATATGTTGTCCATGTTTCCGCGTAAGTTCCTTGCAGATACGGGTGCTACGCAGCAGCTCGTTCCTGTTAGAAATGGTGTTTCCACAGTGGCGAACGCCCTCAGTTCTTTTTCCGTCAGGTACTCCCTTTCCTTGAAGTCCGGGTCCACATGGTATTGCGCGAACGGGTTGCGCGGTATCTTGCCGTTATAGTGGGCGGTCGTCACGATGTGCTTCAGCGGGATGGAGTAAATCCATACGGAGGACTGTGCGAGCACCATTTCGGCGGTCACATACGCATCACGGTCAGAAATCCGCTGGTAGTGCTTGGCAATCTGCGCCTTGATGTTGTCAAGTGCGGCGTTCACCGCCTGTGCCTCCTTGCTCTTGCCTTTTGCGCGGTTGCCCTTGGCATCCCAAAGCGTCCTTAGGATGGCCTGCTTGCAGCTGAACTGTGGATAGTCCCGTTGATTGTCACTCGTCCCATAATGGGCACAATTCCATTTTTCTCCTTACTTGCGTTCACGTAGAACACGGTCTTGAATGTCGCTCTCATACTCGTTACTTTTGTTTGGTGCAAAATTACTTTGTGAGAGCCGTAAAGCAGTAATCAAGGCTTGTGCAGAACACTGAAATACAAACTGTTGCGGATAAATATGCTCCAAAGTCCGGGTAATGGTTTGGAAGCGCAACCGTTGCAATATTCTTCCCATGTCACGTATTTCGGCTGTATGCCAACCGTCGCATTATGGGGCAAATGTCACTGACCGTCAGATAAATACCCAAATTCGCTCATTTCTGCGTTTTTATCGAAGATTTTTTAGTGTAATTTTGGAATATAATCTTTATCCCTTTATAATAAGGACATTGGGAGGATTGTCCGATTTTGAGGTAACGAATTGCCAACCGTTCTTGTTGCTGCATTCTGCTTTGATATGCTTTCTTGGCATCTCGTCTATGCTACAAAACGTTCTGAAATTTGCTGTGCTTTCACTAACGAGTGCGATTGTAACTGAATCAATATAGCAGAAATACGGTCTATTCTATTCATTTTGCATCTTTAATTTGAATATTTGAATCTTCAATAATAACAGCTTGTTTATTACTTATAGGAATAAGCTGCAACTTCTCATTATATAGTTGAACTATCTTTTCACCTTTTTTCTTGAATGGAAAATTTCCATAATGGGGAATCGTATAAAAATCGACCAAATCTAAAGAAGTGCAGTCTTTCAATTCAGGAGCCTTTTCTATTGGATCAAAATTCACACTTCTCATATATTCTGCATCGGGAGAGGCTATTATTGCTCCGGCAGATTCCCCAATATACAGTTTACCCAATTTCACTTGTTTAGATATAATTTTATCAACACCTTTTCTTTTTAACTCTTGCAAAAGGAAAAATGTATTTCCACCTGTTATGTAGATATAATCGCATTTATGTAATATAGAAGATATTTCCTCTTTGGGCAGTTGGGTAATCTCGACTTCTTCAACAATCATTCCTGCTTCTTCTAAAGCCTTTTTCCCCTTTTTTACATAGAATCGTATTGGTTCTGTAAGGCTTGCAGTTGGTATAAAAGCTATAATTTTCCCTTGCAAATCTTCTTTGGCACAATCGACAAATAGATTAGCAACATCAGCAAATGATGAGCATAAAAATAATCTTTTCATATTCTATAATATTAAGTTTAATACTTTTTGATACAAAGATAGCGTCTTCTATGACAGCCCTATGTCAGTAAGTCTAAATATTGAAGAGTTTTATTTTTGAAAGTACTTATTATTTATAAGTAATTGAGAATGAGATAAGTTTTTATCTCATAAAAAGAAGAGGTTACGAATTAGAAATAAACAGAATGTAGCATCCTGCTGTGATTTGCATAACCATTCAAAGAACTCTTTCGGTTGCAAAAGTACGATATTTAATCGGGGATAAAGAATGTTTTAAGATTTTTTTGAGTATTTGCATCTTTTCGATGAGCCAAGGACAACTCATGTTTCTTTCGAGGGCAACGACAATGCATCTTATAACTGCAACATCATAAGCCATAATGCCAAACTCATACATAGGGAAGATGGCAACTATTTTATGGCTACAGCCACTGTGAGCACACAGGGACAAAATACCCCAATATTGCAACAGTACATGAAAGCCGATGTCAGAATCATCTTCAGCAATAAAACGTTATGGCAACAGGTATTCGGATAAACTATATCCGAATACCTGCTGTTTGTTTTTGGATGCATATTGTGTTGGTAAGCATCAGATTTTACGCAAAAGTTCTAATTTCCATAAAATTCCTCTTGTAAATCATTGGATATTTAGAAAAATATCGTATCTTTGCCCCCGAATTGAGGCGTTCTTTGCATATTGCAAAATACAGAAACGAGCAGAAGTCCGCTCGTTTCCATATTGTTACCTATATAATATAGGCAAACGCCCAACTTCTTGATTTTCAATCAAAGTCCAAATTAGAGCGAGTTAGGATTATTAACGAAGTTTCAAATTGAAAGCTGCTGAAAATCGCCCCTTATCGCCACCCAAAATTTGGTGGTTCCCCCAAAAAGCCGTATCTTTGCACTGTCATTCTGAGATAAGGCGCCAACGTTATCTTTAAGTTAATCTCCCACTTTTAATATGGCTTTTTCACAAAAAAGATGTATCTTTGCAGCGGAAAAGGAGACAATGGCTGATTTGGCTCCCGTAATCATCAAAAACGGATAAGATTATGGCTGATACTAAGTTACTCCTGGTTGAGGATGATGAAAACCTCGCCTATATGGAGAAAAGCTGCTTCGAGGATATCATCGGAGGATATGAAGTGAAAACCGCCGTTAACGGCAAGGAAGGACTGAAGGCGTGGAGAGACTTTCAGCCCGATGTCATCGTATCGGATATCGACATGCCTATCATGGACGGCATCGAGATGGTGAAGAACATCCGAGAGGTGGATGGAGAAACCATCATCCTCTTTACCACCGGTCTCACCTCGCCCAAGGACCTGAAGGCGGGGTATGCCGCCGGAGCCAACAACTATATCAAGAAGCCTTTTATTCCAGAAGAGTTGGACGCACACATCCACAGCCTCATCCAGCTGAAAGCCGGAAAGCGCAGCGAGAATGCCAGCTGCCAGATCAAGCTGGGAAGATATACACTGGATGCCAACCACGCCACCCTGAAAGATACGCAGGAAGGCAACGAGAAGATGCTTACCGCCCGGGAGGCAAAAATCCTCGAACTGCTGGCGGTAAACAAGAACGAGGTGGTGCGCCGGGAAGCCGTACTGAGCCGCTTCTGGGGCGTGGAAGACAAGGATTACTTCGCTTCCAGAAGCCTGGATGTATTCATCAAGAAAATCCGCACGGCACTGGAAGACGAACCAGCCGTAGAACTGAAAACCATCAGAGGAGTGGGATTCAAGCTCATCGCAGAATGAGCATCCCCCACCCCTTCATAACATTATACGAGAATCAAATTAGAATAAAGAAAAAAAGACAGAAAAGACATCATTATGCTGAAAGCGATATTATACTACATACTGTTCCTGGCTGAATATCTCAGCACCATCTTCCTGGGAGGATTCCTGGTGGGACTCTACATGGCACTGAACATCCCTTCGGGCTCCCATAGCCAGCAGATAGGAGCCCTGGAGGAATCCATCTATCCGTTTATGTTTGTCATCGGATTTCTGGGCATACTCATCGTATGGTTCACCTTCGGACATTACAAATTCTCCAGGTTCTCGCTTGGAAAGGTGGTTCCTGCAGCCAAATGGAAGGCGATGACCATTTGCACCATGCCGATTCTAGGCTTCACCATGGTCTTCTATTCCATCATGAATCTCTTCCATCTCGACTTCCTGCCCAAGCAGATGATGGAGATGAGCTATCTCGGCTTCCTGCCTTACAATATCATCGGATCTTTTATATCTGTCTATATCTTCTTCGGTGCCATTCAGGAAGAACTGATCCGCTGCGGCAAGAAGAGATGGGTGCAGCTGCTCACGCTCTCTATCATGATGCTGCCTGCCTGCATGATGTCGGTAACACCCAGTGGTGATATCAATGTAGATCTGACCGTGCTCGGTTTTATCACCCTCTGCTACTGCAGCTGGATATACGGCAAGACTCGCAGCACCATCATTCTCATCGTGCTCTATTTCGTATCCAATCTGGTTCCCTTCCATTTTGAATCGAAAGTGCTCGGCATATTGCTCCTGATAGCCGGCACGGCATTAACCATAGGCGGATTCGCTGCCCTGAGCAGGAAACTGCCTGAAATGCTTGTGAAAGATGAAAACGAATAGAGCCAAGGCACTCAGCACCACGGCACTGATAGCCGTGCTCTGCATGCAGCTGTTCTGGATGTGGAACTCTTTCGAGATGACCGTTCACCAGATGGGATTTGAGACGCCCTGGAACCTGGCACCGGATGTCAGGGCACAGGCTCTGCTCGCAGCCTTCTACGAAAGCAAATTCACCCTTCTCACCTCGCTCCTTACAACGGTGGTGATCATCCTGAGCCTCATCGACCAAATCAACTACATCGATGAGCAGGAAAGGGTGCGACTGCTGCGCGAGGACTTCTCCTATGCGATGGTTCACGACATGAAGTCGCCGCTCACCTCCATCATCATGGGAACCAAGTATCTGCACAGCGGTGTACTGGAAAAGAAGCCGGAAATGAAGGAGAAATATTTCTGCATCGTAGAAGACGAGGCGCAGCATCTGCTTGCCCTCATCAACCGCCTGCTCACCATCTCGAAACTGGAGCACGGCAAGCTGCATATTCAGAAGGCGGAAGTAAATTTGGAAACGATGATAGAGGATGTGGTGGATAAATACAAGGCGAAATCGGCGAAACC
>ERZ1023818.193-NODE-193-length-13251-cov-25.669294_pt1 | contig 13251 bp, 10 predicted proteins | sample MGYA00380378_ERZ1023818 | MGnify/ENA primary metagenome ERZ1023818 (study PRJEB33179, sample SAMN07449062) | human gut metagenome | biome: Human-gut; feature: Human associated habitat; material: Faeces | host: Homo sapiens | place: India:Kasaragod | collected... | reverse complement strand
TGACGGTGACAAGCAGACTGTTGCTCAGTACCTCGCTTCTCAGAGCAAGGATCTCCAGATTGTTGCTTACCAGCGCTTTACTCTTGCTGCTGAGTAATCATTACTCGAAAGCAAGCATTAATTTGACTTATAGTTAAATTAGAATATCCGGGAGTTATGGAGTTAAAGCTTAGCTTTGCTTCTAACTCCCCTTTCTTTTTTATATATATTTTTGGGGTTATGAAGATATTTGCTATCGGTATGAACTATACCGAACACAATAAATCGCTGCATGGTACGTTATCTAAACCAGAGCGTCCTGTTATTTTTACGAAGGCTGATTCTGCGCTGCTCAACAACGGCAAGCCTTTCTTCATCCCGGATCATCTGGGAAGAATAGAGTATGAGACCGAGCTGGTGGTGCGCATCTGCAAGTTGGGAAAGACCATTCCGCAGCGTTTCGCCCACCGCTATTATGATGCGGTGACCGTGGGCATCGACTTTACCGCCCGCGAGATGCAGAAGAAGCTGAGAGAGGCGGGTCAGCCATGGGAGCTTGCCAAGGGATTCGACGGTTCTGCTGCCATCGGAGAATGGGTGGATATCCAGAAGTTCCGTGACATCCAGGCTATCCACTTCCATCTCAACATCAACGGCGAGAATGTGCAGGAAGGCTGTTCGAGCGATATGCTCTACAAGGTGGATGAAATCATCTCCTACATCAGCCAGTATTTTACGCTCAAGACTGGAGACCTGCTCTATACGGGTTGTCCTACAGGATGCGGTCCGGTGAAGATTGACGACCATCTGGAGGGCTATCTCGAAGATAGAAAGGTGCTTGACTTTATGTGTAAATAGAAAGAATATATGAATAAGAGTAGAATATGGCAATACCTCTGTATCGTGGCAGTGCTGGTGCTGATGGCGCTGCCTGCTGCGGCACAGCGATTCTTCAACCTTACCTCGCAGGAGGTGAAGGTGGACTCCATATTGCCTCAATTCGTATATTCTTTGCCTTTGCAGGGTGATTATCAGGATTCTATCTATACGGTAACAGTGAAATATCCGGAGTATGTGGATATGCCTGCTACCGATATTTCTCATTACAACCGGCTTTCGGGCGCAGCTCTCCCTGAGCAGGTGGCCATCTGCCAGCAGGTAACCGAATGCCGGAAACAAGGCTTGCTGGTGATTTCCTTTTCTCCTCTCGTTTTCAGGGAGCACAGATACCAGGCGCTGGTGAGCTTCATGCTGGATATCCAGGCGAAGCCGCTGAAACGTTCACAGAGCCAGTTACATCTGCTGACACGTTCGCAGCCGAAAGCCCGACTGCAGATATGCGGCGGGGAGGATTCTTCTCCCGCCTATGCCGACCATTCTGTGCTGGCAAGCGGAAAATGGGCAAAGATCAGGGTGAGCGAAACGGGTATTCATCAGTTGACTGCCGACGTGGTGCGCCGTGCCGGTTTTTCGGATATCAGCAAGGTGAAGATCTACGGTTATGGAGGAAATCTCCAGAACGAAGCGCTCTATGCCCAGGATATTCGGGAGACTGACGACCTGAAGGAGGTGCCGCAATATGTAGTGGATGGCAGACATTATTTCTATGCCCGTGGTGCGGTGAGCTGGAGCAGTCCGACGGCTACGGTGCGCACCCGCAATCCCTATTCAGACTATGGCTATTATTTCATCACCCAGAGCGATGAGTCGCCGAGTCTCTGGGCAGATTCAGCCTCTTTCGTATCTTCCTGCCATCCGATGCCGGAAGATTATCATTCTCTTTATGAAGTAGATGGGTTCAGCTGGATGCAGGGTGGAAGGAATCTCTTCCATCCTACAGCCGTCAAGGTGGGCGATACCCAGAAGGTGGTCATCACCAATCCTACCGGATGCAGCCGGGGGAAGCTGGTGGTGGCTGTTACCGCCGGTACCAACACCCGGGTGCAGATCAGGAAGAATCGGCAGGAACTGGGAACCATGAGCCTCCAACTGCCTGTCAATACCAGCAGCAGTGCCTATACGGTAGGCGTGGAAAGGAGCGCCACCTATCCGCTTCAGGATTTCGGGGAGAAGGATACCATCGAGATACAGCCACTCAGCGGTGGACCGGTTCATCTGGATTATGTAGCCGTAACCTGGGAGCAGCCTGCGCCCTTTGCCGGTTTCGGAAGTCAGATTCCTGCAGCCGAGTATGTGTATGGCATCACCCCGCAGGATCACCATGCCGACGGGGCTGCTGATATGGTGATCATCATCCCAACCTCGCAGAAACTGCTCAAGCAGGCACAGCGGCTCAAGGAATTCCACGAAACCCACGACGGGCTGCGCGTGAATATCGTGCCCGCCGATGAACTCTATAATGAATTCTCCAGCGGTACCCCCGATGCCAATGCCTACCGCCGCTATCTGCGGATGCTGAGCGACAGGGCGGCTACGGCTGCAGACATGCCTAAGTATCTGCTGCTCTTCGGCGACTGCGTATGGGACAACCGGATGCTCACGGCAGATTGCAGGCTGCTGAATCCGGATGATTACCTGCTCTGTCATGAGAGCGATGACTCGTTCAGCAAGACCACCTGCTATGTGAGCGACAGCTGGCTGGGAATCATCGGCGAAGGAAAGGGAGCCGATCCGAAAACCGAACTGCAGGATGTGGCGGTAGGACGATTCCCGGTAACCACGGCGCAGGAAGCCAGGATACTGGTGGACAAGACCATCAGCTACAAGAAGAACGCCAATGCCGGAGCCTGGCAGAACACCCTGATGTTCATGGGCGATGACGGCAACGAGAATCTCCACATGGCGGATGCCAACGAGGTGGCAGACGATATCGCCTCGCTCTATCCGGGCTATCTCATCAGAAAGGTGATGTGGGATGCCTATACCCGACAGACCTCCTCAACGGGAAATACCTATCCCGAAGTCTCCAGTATCATCAGACAGCAGCAGGCTAATGGTGCCCTGGTGATGGATTATGCCGGACATGGAAGCGAGACTCAGATTTCGCATGAAAACGTGCTCAAGATCACGGATTTCGAATCGTTCAGAAACGAGAACCTGCCACTGTGGGTGACGGCATCCTGCGACATCATGCCTTATGACGGTACGAAAGCAACCATCGGCGAGGCTGCCCTGCTGAATGAAAAAGGTGGAGCTGTGGCATTCTACGGTACCACGCGTACCGTGTTTGCCCAGCAGAACAAGTATATGAACCGTGCTTTCCTGCGCAGGGTGCTGAGCCGGGAAGACGGCAAGCCGCTTGCGATAGGCGAGGCACACCGGCTGGCGCAGAACGACGTGATGCTGGGCAATGTGATGGCGGGCGAGATAGACCGCTCGGAAAACCATCTGCAGTATGCCCTGCTCGGAGATCCTGCCCTCTCGCTCAACCTGCCGATGATGAAGGTAGTGGTGGATTCCATCAACGGCATCTCCTGCCAGCGTACCGATACGGTTCCGCTGCTGAGAGCCGGAGATATAGCCAGGATTGCGGGACATGTAGAGACGGATGTGGATTTCCAGGGGGTAGTGACGGCTACGGTAAGGGATTCCAGGGAACTGGTTACCTGCAAGCTGAATGATGCCACAGCCGACGGTGCCTCTTCCGCCTTCCAGTATTACGACCGCCAGAAGACGCTCTATCAGGGTGCTGACAGTGTATCCGGCGGCAAGTTCGCCTTCAGCTTTGCCGTACCTAAGGACATCAATTATTCGGGTGATACCGGACTGATGAATCTCTATGCCGTCAGCAACGACAAGGCGCTGCGGGCGAATGGAGAAAGCGCACGGTTCAAGGTGGGCGGCAGTGTGGTGGCAGGAAACGACTCCATCGGTCCGTCGGTATTCTGCTATCTGAACTCGCCAACCTTCGTGGATGGCGGCAATGTGAATACCACCCCTTATTTCGTGGCAAGGATATCAGATAAGGACGGAATCAATGCCGCAGGAAGCGGACTTGGCCATGACCTGAAGCTGGTGATAGACGGAGATCAGTCGAAGACCTACAATCTCAACGGTTATTTCTCGTATGATTTCGGAACCTATACCAGTGGTTCCACCTGCTACAGTATTCCGGAACTTCCGGCAGGCAGGCATCAGCTTACCTTCACGGCATGGGATATCCAGAACAACAGTTCTACCACCACCCTCCACTTCAATGTGGTAAGCGGTCTGGCTCCATCGCTCTTCGATGTGGGCGTGACGGAGAATCCAGCCCGCAGCACCACCACCTTCATCGTTTCTCACGACAGGACGGAGAGCCGGATGGATGTGGTGATCGAACTCTATGATACTTCGGGCAGACAGCTCTGGCGCCATGCCGAGAGCGGAGTACCGGCTTCGGAGGTCTATACCGTGAAGTGGGATCTATCGGTAGATGGCGGTCGCCCTCTGGGTACGGGCATCTATCTGTATCGGGTCAAGGTTTCATCGGATGGCAGCAGCTATGCCTCCAAGACCCGGAAACTGATCATTATAAAATAGAAAATATCATCATATAAAATCATGTAGTATGAATAGAATCGTCAAGATATTCGCAACCGGTTTCCTCTCGGTATGGGCGCTGACGGCATCGGCGCAGAACGGAGAGGGAGATACCAAGGAGAGTCTTTTCAATCCGGTAAACTATGCCGTCATCTCTCAGACCATAGCGCCCGATGCCCGCGGCGGAGGTCTGGGTGATGTGGGTGCGGCAACCGATCCGGATGTCAACTCGCAGTATTGGAATCCGGCAAAGTATCCTTTCAACATCTCCAGGGCGGGCGTGGCGCTGAACTTCACTCCATGGCTCCGCTCGCTGGTCAACGACATGAATCTCGCCTATCTCTCGGGCTATTACCGCATAGGCGATTACAGTGCCGTATCCGCTTCGCTCCGTTACTTCAACATGGGTGAGGTGTTTCTTTCTGAGCCGGGAGAAAACGACAATACGATGACCATCAATCCCTATGAGATGTCGATTGATGTGGCTTACTCTCTGATGCTCAGCGAGAAATTTTCCCTGGCGGCAGCCATCCGCTGGATCTATTCCGACCTGCGCTTCGACTATCAGGAGGAAAATTCGCCTGCCTCGGCTTTTGCGGCGGATATCGCAGCCTATTATCAGAACTATGTCAACATCGGACCGCGTGAGTGCCAGTTGGGTGTAGGTCTGAACATTTCGAATATCGGCAGCAAGATTACCTTCAGCGGTCAGGAGTATGGCGAGTTCCTGCCTACCAATCTGCGTCTGGGAGCCTCACTGATGATTCCTATCGACGAGTACAACCGCTTTACCATAGCCGCAGATGCCAACAAGTATCTCGTGCCGACGGTACCTGCTCAGATGGAGGGAGAGGACAACTCGGAGTATGAAGACCGTGTGCATCGCGAATACAACGATATTTCGGGCATCAGCGGCATCTTCAAGAGCTTCAGTGATGCCCCAGGCGGATTCAAGGAAGAGCTGGAGGAAATCAACTATGGCGTAGGTGCCGAGTATGTATATAATGACAAGTTTGCCCTGCGTGCCGGCTATCATCACGAGAGCCAGAGCAAGGGCAACCGCAAGTACTTCACGGTGGGAGCCGGTTTCAAGATGAATGTCTTCTCGCTCGATGCTTCCTATGTGGTAGCCACCGCCAAGAGCAATCCGCTCGACCAGACCCTGCGCTTTACGCTGGCGTTCGATATGGACGGATTGAAAGACCTGTTCAAGCGATAGACAGACAGAATAGAGAATATAAACATATTAATAACTTTAATCATCAATAATAGAATTATGAATATTCGTGTAGGATTTGGATACGATGTTCACAAGCTGGTAGAGAACCGTGACTTGTGGCTGGGTGGTATCAAGATAGATTATGAGTTGGGTTTGCTCGGCCATAGTGATGCCGACGTGTTGATTCACGCCATTTGTGATGCCCTGCTGGGTGCAGCCAATATGCGTGATATCGGTTATCATTTCCCTGATACGGCAGCAGAGACCCTCAATGTGGATTCCAAGATTCTGCTCAAGAAGACGATGGACCTGATTGCCACCAAGGGATATACCCTGGGCAACATCGATGCAACGGTCTGTGCAGAGCGTCCGAAGCTCAATCCGCACATTCCTGCCATGAAGGAATGCCTGGCAAAAGTGATGGGTGTAGAGGAGGATCAGATCTCCATCAAGGCTACAACCACAGAGAAGTTGGGCTTTACCGGAAGAATGGAAGGAATCTCAGCTTACGCTACAGTATTGATAGAAAAGGCTTAATGAGGGTTAAAAACTCGTTAGTTTTTGATGAATTTTCTAATAATTCGTTGATTTATATCAAAAAATCTCAAAAATAATACTTTTTTTGCCGAATTATTTGGAGATTCGTAGAAAAAGTACTATCTTTGCAGCGTCAAAAGGTTAATAGATTGTTTAGGTTAGTAGTAATAGATTTAGGTTTTTAGTTATTAGGTTTTAAGGTAGATTGTTTAACAGATAATTGAGAAGGTCGTGAGACTATTTTGATTAGAATTTTTAAGTTAAACATAGTGCATGCCACAGCTCGTTGAGAGTTGTGGCATGTTTTATTTTATTAAAAGTCTTCCTTTTTCTTCGCTAACTCAAATTTTTACATTATCTTTGCAAGCAGAATTAAAAGGATAATCATGAGAGTACTCATAGTAAATACAAGTGAGAAGGCGGGTGGAGCTGCCGTAGCTGCCAACCGCCTGATGGATGCCCTTAACAACAATGGTGTTAAGGCTAAGATGCTGGTGCGCGATAAGGTGACCGATGATATTACCGTGGTGGGGTTGCCACGCTCGCTCAGGATGCAGTGGAATTTCCTGTGGGAGCGCTGGTGCATCTTCTGCCGCCTTCATTTTTCCAAGAAGAATCTCTTTGCACTCGATATCGCCAATGCGGGATACGACATCACTTCCCTGCCTGAGTTCAAGGAGGCTGACATCATCCATCTGCACTGGGTCAACCAGGGCATGCTTTCGCTGAAGACCATCCGGAAGATCATCAGCAGCGGAAAACCGGTGGTATGGACCATGCACGACATCTGGCCGGCTTCATCCATCTGTCATCTTACCCTGGGTTGCCATCATTACAACAATGGCTGCGGCAACTGCAAGTATCTGCCGGGAAACGGGGGAAAGAACGATCTGTCGGCTAAGATATGGAAGAAGAAGCAGAAGGTGTATAATAGCGGGGCTCTTTCCTTTGTTACCTGCAGCAGATGGCTGGCAGCGGAAGCCCGGTTGAGCGGACTCCTGGCGGGGCATCGCATCGAGACGATTCCTAATCCGATAGATACCCATGTATATTGTCCGCAGGATAAGCTGGAATCCCGTCTGCGCACGCAGCTGCCGAAGGACAAGCGCATCATCCTCTTCATCGCCCAGAGAGCCACCAATCCTTATAAGGGCATGGATTATCTGATAGAGGCGTGCCGGCTGATGGCTGAGCAGCATCCCGAGATGAGGGAGAACACCTGCGTGGCAATACTGGGTGGACACAGCGAGGAGTTCGAAGGCAAGCTTTCGTTCCCGATCGTTTCGCTCGGTTATGTGAGCGATGACAAGCGCATCGCAGATATTTACAACGCTGCCGATGTCTTCGTGCTTCCTTCCCTGTCGGAGAATCTGCCGAATACCATCATGGAGGCGATGGCTTGCGGCGTGCCGAGCGTAGGATTCAAGGTGGGCGGCATACCGGAGATGATCGATCATCAGAAGAACGGATATGTGGCAAACTACCGCGATGCCAAGGATCTGGCGGCTGGCATCCACTGGGTGCTGGAAGAAGCCGACCGTGAGAATCTGAAGAAGGCGTGCCTGCAGAAGGTGATGCATAACTATTCGCAGCATGCGGTGGCGCTGAAATATGTTGAGGTGTATAATCAGGCGATGGCCTTTAAAAACTACCGGATATGATTAAGTTTACCGTCGTAACCTGTACCTACAATGCTGAGCGTGTGTTGCAGCGTACGTTGGATAGTGTCAATAAGCAGACTTACTGCAACATCGAGCACCTGATCATAGATGGTGTTTCGAAGGACAAGACCCTGGCTATGGTTCGGGCATACCAGAACAGGGCAAAGGCTGGAGAGAATGCCCACGAAATCGTGGTGTATTCGGAACCCGACAAGGGACTCTATGACGCCATGAACAAGGGCATAGACCGTGCCACGGGCGACTATCTCGTGTTTCTGAATGCGGGAGATGTCTTTCCTTCTGACGATACCCTGGAGTATGTGGAGGGATGCGTAGGCGAGGGCGAGAACCTGCCGGGCGTGCTTTATGGAGATACCGATATCGTGAATGACGAAGGAATATTCCTGCGCCATCGCCGTCTTTCGCCTCCCGAGAAGCTGAACTGGCGCTCGTTCAAGTGGGGAATGCTCGTCTGTCATCAGTCGTTTTATGCCCGCACGGATATCGCCCGCCAAATCCATTATAATCTTCACTATCGCCTTTCGGCGGATGTGGACTGGTGCATCCGCATCATGAAGGCGGCTCAGCAGCGCCATCTTCCGTTGCGCAATGTGCATGCAGTCATCACCAACTATCTGGATGGCGGTATGTCGGTGCAGAACCACAAGGCTTCGCTCAAGGAGCGTTTCGAGGTGATGCGCAGCAACTATGGCATCGTTACCACGGTTCTGGTGCATACCTGGTTTGTGGTGAGGAGTCTCTTCAAGCGCTAGTTCGCATGGTTTTTAGCAAGAAAAAATAAATTTAAATGGCAGAAACATTAAAGGAAAAAACAGCAAAGGGTCTCTTCTGGGGAGCCATGAACAATGGGGCGATGCAGGTTATCGGTTTGGTATTCGGCATCGTCCTGGGCAGATTGTTGTCGCCAAGCGATTATGGTATGATCGCTATGATTACTGTTTTTTCTCTGATAGCCAATGCCTTGCAGAATTCGGGCTTCATCACGGCTATCACGAATATCAAGGAACCTACAGATAATGACTATAACTCCGTATTCTGGTTTAATATCTCTGTAGGTGGTTTTCTATACCTGGTACTTTTTCTCTGTGCCCCTCTGATAGCGGGCTATTATCATACTCCGGCACTGGTTCCTCTTTGCCGGTATGCATTCCTGTCGCTGTTATTCTCCAGTCTCTGTACGGCTCAGTCGGCTTATCTCTTCAAGCACATGATGGTGAAGCAGAGGGCGCAGTCGGGCATCATCGCCACGCTCTTTTCGAGTGTGGTAGGAGTGATCATGGCGTTTTGCGACATGTCTTATTGGGCTTTGGCTACCCAGACCATCGTTTACAGCATCGTGAATACGGCGCTGTTCTGGCATTATTCTCCGTGGCGCCCGAGTCTGCGGTTCGATTTCGAACCTATCCGCAGGATGTTCAAGTTCAGCTGCAAACTGCTGGCTTCCACCATCACCACCCATATCAACAACAATGTGCTGAATATCCTGCTGGGTCATTACTTCACGGCGCATGATACGGGTAATTACAACCAGGCTTCGCAGTGGAACTTCAAGGCTTACAGCGTGATACAGGGAATGGTGGATTCGGTGGCTCAGCCTGTGCTGGTAGATCTTCGTGAGCAGCCGGGACGCCAGTTGGAAGCCTTGCGCAAGCTGATCCGCTTCACGGCATTCATCACCTTCCCGCTGATGCTGGGATTTGGAATGGTGGCTAGGGAGTTCATCGTCCTGGCTATCACCGAAAAATGGCTGGCGAGTGCCTTCCTGCTGCAGATTCTCTGTGTGAGTGGTGCCATCATTCCGATGAGCCAGCTCATGTCGAGTCTGGTGGTGAGCAACGGTAAGTCGGGTACTTATTTTGGGGTGACCTTTGCCCTGGGTGTGGTTCAGATTCTGACGATGATTCTGATATGGCATTGGGGCATCCGCACGATGGTCATCGCCTACGTGCTGCTGAACATCATCTGGCTGTTCGTATGGCAGTATTTCTCCCGTCGCCTGATAGGCTATCGGGTATGGATGTTCCTGAAGGATATCCTGCCGTTTGCGCTGGCTGCCCTGGCGGTGATGACGGCTACCTATTTTGCCACGCAGTCTATCCACAATCTGTGGCTGCTCCTGCTTTGCCGCATTCTGATGGCTGTTGTGCTGTATTATCTGGTGATGCGTATTGCCGGTGCCGCCATCCTGAAGGAGTGTATGGCTTTCGTGAAGAAGAAAATGGGACAGAAGTAACCTTGATGGGTTTATATGAAAAAATCAGAATGAAGGATGAATACAAATAAGACAGTTTCAATCATCATGGGCACCTACAATGGTGCCGAATATATCAGAGAGCAGTTGGATTCCATACTCTCGCAGACCTATCCCCTGAAGGAGATCATCATCCAGGATGATGGTTCTACGGATGATACGGTGGCGATATGCACAGCCTATGCCGAGAAGTATCCTATCATACATTTCTCGCGCAATGCCAGCAACCTGGGATTCAATCAGAACTTCAAGTCGGCTGCGATGAAGGCAACGGGCGATTTTGTGGCTTTCAGCGATCAGGATGATGTCTGGTTTCCAACCAAGATAGAGAAGCAGGTGGCTGCCATCGGCAATCATGACATCTGTTTTTCTACCCATCTGCGTGGTGCCGACAGGGAGCATACGCATCTTGTGAATCCTCAGTATAGCCTGGAGGCGCTGCTCTTCTGCGGATTTGCCGGACATACCATGCTGCTCCGCAGGGAGTTTATCCAGACAAGTGAATACTGGTTGCCGAACATCATGTACGATTGGAGTCTTGCCATCTGCGCCCAGTTGCACGGCGGTATCGTGATGGTAGATGAACCGCTGAACTGGCATCGCACGAATCTGGCTTCTGCCTGTCATGAGGAACTGAAGCAGGCAGGCAAGAAGGTGGATGCCCGCCCTACCTATCAGCCTTACCTCTATGGTATCGCCAATTATCGCAGATTGCAGCAGCAGCCCAACTGGCAGATGCTCTATACCTATATATATGAGCATACCCGGGAGCCGAAGTTTGCGCTGGCACATCGCATGAGCTATTATATGCTGCATCACAATCTGCTGGCACTCTTCTGCCTCTGCTTCCTCTGTCTGAAGCATGGTGACAAGATATACTACAGCAAGCATCAGCGGGGCTTGATGGCAAAGATACGTGCCTTCTGCTATCCGTTGATCTTCTCATATAATAACATTCAATATAATAGACAATCTTAAAATACGAACTTTATGAATATTGCATTATTGACTGCAGGCGGTGTTGGTAACCGTATGGGACAGGATATCCCAAAGCAATTTATGACGATTGATAACATACCTGTTATCATCTATACCATGCAGGCTTTCCAGAGCCATCCTCAGATAGACGCCATCTGCGTGGTGTGCCTCAAGGGATGGGAAGTGGTACTGCAGGCGTATGCCAACCAGTTTAACATCACCAAGCTGAAGTGGATCTTCGAGGGTGGTGACAGCAATCAGCACTCCATCCGCAATGGCTTGTGGGGCTTGCGCGATGCCGGATGTGCAGAGGATGATATCATATTGGTACACGATGGTGTGCGCCCGCTGGTGGCAGAGCGAATCATTACCGAGAATATCGAGAAGTGCAGAAAGTATGGTTATGCCATTACGGGTATGATCTGCAAGGAGGCTATCATGCAGAAGGTGGATGACTGTGTGAAGAATATCGACATCCCACGCGAGCGGCTGGTTCGCACCCAGACTCCCCATACCTATCCTCTCGGCACTTTGCTGAAGGCACATGCCGAGGCTGATGCCAAGGGTATTGACGGCACGGTGGCATCCTGTACCTTGATGGCTGAGCTGGGAGTGGATAACCAGCACCTGGTGATGGGATCTGAGAAAAACGGATTGAAGCTTACCCAAACGGAGGATGTGGAGCTGTTTAAGGCATTGAAGCATACCACCAAGGATGAGTGGCTGAAATAGATAATAGGCTCTGCCGATATAATAAGTTGAAATAGATAATAGAAGGAAATAGATAGTAGGATGAAACAGACAAATCTATACAATGAAGATGTAAAGGCGGCTTTGGCTGCGTTTGAGCTGCCATGGCAGCAGCTTTCGGGCAAGAATATCCTGGTGCTGGGTGCTACTGGATTGATTGGTGGCTGTCTGGTTGATATGCTGATGCAGCATGAGGGACTGGATTATCAGGTTTATGCTGCGGGTCGTAACGAAGAGCGGGCTAACAGGCGCTTTTCGGCGTATCTTGATTCCGGACATTATCATTTTCTTCCTTTTGATGTTACGGCTCCCTTGTCGGTGGACATCTCTTTCGATTATATCGTGGATGCTGCTGGCGGTGCCTGTCCACAGCTTTATAGCGAGGATCCTGTGGGAGTGATGAAGTCTAATATCTTCGGCGTGGATAATCTGCTGCGCTTTGGACTACAGCACGGCTTGAAGAAATTGGTCTATGTATCTTCCGGAGAAGTCTATGGCGAGGGCGACGGTCGTGTCTTTGAAGAAAGCTATAGCGGGTATATCGATCCTACTACGGTGAGAGCGTGCTATCCTTCGGCAAAACGTGCTTCCGAGACGCTTTGTATCTGCTATGCTCATCAGTATGGCATTGAGGTGTCCATCGCCCGTCCGAGTCATATCTACGGTCCGTTCTTTACAGAGAATGATAATCGTGTTTATGCCCAGTTTATCCGCAATGTATTGCGTGGCGAGGATATCGTACTGAAGAGTAAGGGGGAGGCGTTTCGTTCGTGGACTTATGTGGTGGATTGTGCGATGGCGCTGCTTTGTATCCTGCTGAAGGGCGGGAACGGCGAGGCATATAATATAGCCAATGAGGAGTCGAATGTAAGCATCAGAACCTTGGCAGAAACTGTTGCTGATCTGGCTGGCAGAAAGGTGGTCTTTGATATTCCCGATGATGCCAGTCATGGCAATACCACTCCTATTACCAAGGCTGTTTTTGCTACGGATAAGTTGGAAGCTCTGGGCTGGAAGCCGATTACATTATTAAAGGATGGTCTGGCTCATACCATCCAGGCTTTGCTGTAAATGATAGATTAAGTTTTTGCATGTGGGTTAAGAACGGGCTGAGGTCCCAAAAAACAGAAGCAGCACGCCCTGAAAGGCTACAAAGAACCAGAAGCAACACGCCCTGAAAGGGCAGAAGCTCCTAGCCCAGGGCATCGCCCTGGGGATAATAGTAGTCAACAAGACGCCCTGTAAGGGCAAAAGCTTTGTATATTACTTGGTACTTGAAAGCTTTTGCCCTTACAGGGCGGCAGGCTCGCGTCAATAAATCCCCAGGGCGATGCCCTGGGCTAGGAGCTTCTGCCCTTTCAGGGCGTGCTGCT
>ERZ1023818.190-NODE-190-length-13558-cov-53.527364_pt1 | contig 13558 bp, 13 predicted proteins | sample MGYA00380378_ERZ1023818 | MGnify/ENA primary metagenome ERZ1023818 (study PRJEB33179, sample SAMN07449062) | human gut metagenome | biome: Human-gut; feature: Human associated habitat; material: Faeces | host: Homo sapiens | place: India:Kasaragod | collected... | reverse complement strand
CTTAGGGATAATGTAAGTACTACCAGAATGGTCCAAAAAAATATCCGCACCCCCGACCCAGTGGGGATTCTGAACAGATTCCCCACAAGAACAGACATGGCGATAGAAGACAACGTCGTCTCCGGCAGTTTAGTCATGATAAGACCGGCACCATAGCAGTGCTTATCCAAGCTGAAGAAGCGCTCAACCTCGATTCTGTCGACATTGTCCTGGTATTCTTCCTTTGTTGTCTTCTGTTTCTCTTTTGGCGGACGCCCTAAGCGAGGCCCGGACATGCGAATTCCACGCTGCTTGCAGAACTCTCGGTTTGTGCGAGTGCGATAAATCTGATCGACCAGCACCTTCGTAGGATAATGGCCGGTACGGGTTTTATACCGTTCCACTGCATCAGTCAGAATGCCGCCTTCATTGTAAGGGTCGAACGACAGCTTTTCCATCCGGGAGTGTCCCTTTTCATCAATGCTCACATCGTACTTGGCGCCAAATTCTACCGGTGCCTTGACCTTGCCGCGTACAATGGGCCTCAGATGGGGCTGACGCAGGCTGACAATCCTATGCTCGATTCGATGTGTCTTGTGGTCATACATGTACTTCTGCTGCTCATACAGCTTCTGAATGGTCTGGTACAACTGCCGATACTTGTCCGGAAGCTCATAGCCTGCCGCAAGGTACTGTTCAATATAGCGCATATCACGGGCAAGATTGAATAACTCCCGCCGAATCTGCATTCTGACAGCTTTTGCAGACCTTCTCTTGGACTTTGCCAGCTTCAGATAGTCCTTTCTTGCGATTTCCCGGTAAGTCCTTGGCTTAGCCCAGGGATGGTAGGTATCATTGAAATAGTCAATCATCCCCTCCAGATGCTCCCTGGCTTCATTGAGAAGCGAGAAATCCTGAGGATACCGGATATTCGAAGGAGAACAGGTCGCATTCAGAATCAAGGTCCCCATATTGTCGGGGAGAGCAGTGCCATCAGGCACCTCCAACTTATCCTCCCTGTGTTCCGGCGTTACATCAGACGCTGCCAGAATCATTTCATTGACTTCCATAAGGAACTCAGGCGTGAATCTCTTTCTAAAATGCACCATAGCAGAGTAGGTGAACGGGCATTCAGGCTGAAAAGACGGGAGCCCAAGGAAATACTGATAATATGGGTTTTCTGCAATGAGCTCACATAATTTTCTGTCAGAAGCTCCGGTTGCCTTCTGGATAATATATGCGCCAAAGGCAATACGAAAAGGAATTCCCGGACGTCCTGTTTTAGAAGGGAACTGCTCAGCATAGAGCTCTTCGTACTTGCTCCACTCAAGAGAGTCCGCCAGCTGAACCCATCTGTTGTCGGAGGAAAGCTGGAGCCCACCCGGCTGATTGAAGTCAAAAATGGAAATTTGCTGGTATTGGGGCGTGAGTTTATACATAAATGGAGCTCCTATGTGCACGGAAAATCTGAAGATATTGAAACTATCCATGCATATATTATACCACATTTTATAATAAAACTGTGTACTCATCGATTAAATCTAATGAAAATAGTTATTCAGCACTCACTATATAGCAATTCACAGAACAGGCATTTAGGAGCAACGTTTCAGAGTCTTCTTTCCTGGAGTTTCCGAAAGCGGATGAAGAGGCTGATTACCGTCTTGAAACCGGATGCCCTGTTGTTTACCCATCCATTTCCGGCCTGTGCAGCCAATTTGCTGAAGAAGGAAGCGGACATTAATACCCCTCTTCTCGGAGTTATTACCGACTTTGATATTCATCAGCTCTGGGTGTACAAACAACTGGATGCGTACTGCGTCCCTTCAGAGGACCTGGCGCGTAAACTGGAAGCCCATAATGTGCCGAGAAATATTATTCACACCACGGGAATCCCAGTTCGCAAATCCTTCTATGAAGAACTGAAAAATCCAAGTCCTAAAGAAAAAGGGACCGTACTCATCATGGGTGGGGGCCTGGGACTCGGAAATATTACTGACACTCTTCTACGTCTGGACAAGATTGATTCCGTGAGCCAGTTTATTATTGCTACGGGACAGAATATCAATCTATATGAAGAAGTGGCATCTATCCGGTCAAGCCTCCGGCATCCGGTGGATCTGCACAGCTATACCAATAAAGTGGCAGAAATGATGAGTAAGAGTGAACTCATCGTCACCAAACCTGGTGCGCTCACCTGTACAGAAGCGCTGACTATGAATCTGCCTATGGTTTTGGTCAACGCCCTTTCCGGACAGGAACGGGCAAACGCCCAGCATCTGGAAGAACAGGGATGTGCCGTCTGGATTAGGAAAAATGAACTGGCGGACACAGTCGACGGTCTGCTGAAAAATGAAGATAAACTCAAGCAAATGGCACTTGCCTGTGGCAATGATAAAAAGGACAGCGCACTCGAAATCGTCCAGATACTCGACCATATGCTGGAAAGCAATACGAACTGAAATAGGTATCTCCAATTTAAAGAAAGGGGATACCTATTTGACTATAACGAGAATGTCGAAATTTGTATATCTAGTTAACAATGGAGAAAAGCATGCAGCAGTGGATTAACCATGCAGAAAGAAAACAGAAAAAGAAGCCTCGCAGTGCTTCTCTGATTCGCCTTATAAGCAAAGCCATATATCTTTGCGGAGATTATGTGGGGATTTTACTGGCCGAATGGATAGCCTTCCATATCAGAAATTTGCTGATGGGCAATATATTCCAGGTAAGCGCCATATACATCTATATAGTGACACCTGCCGTATTCCTTCTGGCGCTGGCATTTGCCGGAATATATTCCAAACATTATACCAGTGCACAGATGTTGGAAAAACTGTTTAAAGCCTGCCTGGGGGCTATTGCATTTTCCATCATCCTCATGTTCCTTACCCAGGTGTCTGGACAGGTATCCCGTCTGTATGTAGGGCTTTTTGCGGTCATCGTCTATATTCTTTTAGTGGTAGAAAAATATATTACGGCATTGATTATCCGACGGATTCCAGGACTTCAGATTCCTGTTCTGGTAGTAGGTGCCGGAAAGACAGCCGATGCAGCGATTGATGAAGGAAAAAACAACGTATTCATTAACTATAGGGTAGCCGGATTCCTTGAGGATTTTGAACCATCTTCCCGCTATGCCGATGTATATCCGATTCTTGGAGGTTTTAATGATCTGGAAAAGGTAATTGCTGAAACCGGAATTCAGGATGTAATCATTGCGGCACCAGGACTTCCACAGGACCAGCTGAATCATCTTCTCTATCGTGCGCAGACACTGGTTCCCTATGTGAGCGTAGTTCCAAATCTGGTAGGCGTACCGATGTCAAATGTGGAAGTGGAATCTTTCTTTGACACCCGGATTATGCTCTTAAATATTAAAAATAATCTGGCGTTTCGGCTGAATCAGATTATTAAGCGGATATTTGATATAATATTGTCATTATTTGGAATTATCTTTTTTTCACCTCTATTAATATTTGTTGCCTTATATGTGAAATTGGATTCTCCAGGACCTATTGTTTATAAAAGATGGGTCGTAGGTAGAAATAAGCGGAAATTTGGGTTTTATAAGTTTAGAAGTATGTGTGTTAATTCCGATGAGATACTTCGTTCTTTGCTAGAAAAGGATGAAGAAGCCCGGAAAGAATATGAGGAATATTACAAACTGAAAAATGATCCACGAATTACCAAAGCAGGCCATTTTATTCGCCGAACCAGTCTGGATGAATTGCCTCAATTATTTAATGTATTAATGGGGCAGATGAGTCTTGTAGGTCCACGGCCAATAACTGAAAATGAAGTGCCCAGGTATGAAAAATATATTGATGAATATTATATGGTACGTCCTGGAATCACTGGTTTATGGCAGGTAAGCGGAAGAAGTGATGTGGATTATAAAGAACGAGTAACTATGGATGTCTGGTACGTTCATAATTGGAGCGTCTGGCTTGATTTTGTTTTATTGTTTAGAACAGTAAAAATTGTTTTATGTGGGAAGGGAGCTTATTAATGAAAGCATTTTTGATGGCGGCGGGTCAGGGGACACGTCTGAGACCTATAACTAATACTATTCCCAAATGCATGGTACCTATTCAGGGGAAACCTCTTCTTGCATGGTGGATGGATTTATTTGAAAAGCATGGCGTTTCGGATGTACTGATTAATACACATTATCTTCCGGAAAGTGTAAGAAAATTTATAGATCTTTATAATAAAAATCCAGAACACCATACCAAAATGATTGAGTCATATGAACCGATTTTGCTGGGAAGTGCAGGAACACTAAGAAAAAATCGTGATTTTGTGGTGGGGGAAAATAGCTTTCTCATCTGCTATGCGGATAATCTGACGAATGCTGATTTAACAGCATTGGCAGCTTTCCATAAGAAACTTAATTCTGTTCTTACCATGGGATTATTTCATACAAATAATCCGACCGGTTGTGGTATTGCGACCGTTGACAAAAATAATATAATTACTGAATTTATTGAAAAGCCTGAACATCCTAAAAGCAATCTTGCAAATGCAGGAATATATGTGGCAAGCCAGAGTATATTTAATTTTATCCCGAATCACAATGGAGAAATTGATATGGGTAAAGATGTTTTGCCATTGCTTGTGGGGAAAATGGCTGGATATGAAGTAAAGGAATATATTTTAGATATAGGAACGATGAAGAATTATCACAAGGCACAGGAGGAATGGAAGAAATGATTATTACAAAGACGCCTTTACGAATCAGTTTTACTGGAGGAGGCACTGATTTACCGGCTTTTTATAAAAATGGATATGGCGCAGTTGTTAGCACAGCAATTGATAAATACATTTATATTACGGTGAATAAACGTTTTGATAATAGCATTAGAATGAGTTATTCACAGACAGAAATAGTGAATCATGTGGATGAACTAAAGCATGACATTGCCCGTGAGTGTTTGCGGATGGTAGGTATTACTGGTGGGATAGAAATAACTTCTATCGCAGATATCCCTTCAGGTACCGGTTTGGGATCCAGCAGCAGTTTCACAGTAGGCCTTCTCAATGCTCTTTACTCTTATGTTGGTGAAAGACTTTCGTCTGAAGAATTAGCCAAGCGGGCTTGCCAGATTGAGATTGACGTGCTTGGTCATCCAATTGGCAAACAGGACCAGTATGCAGCTGCCTATGGTGGCATCAATTACTTTACATTCGAAAGAAATGGAGAAGTTCGCCGAGAAAAGATTATTGTGTCAAATAATGATTTGCGCAATATGAATCGTAAACTGATGATGTTTTATACTGGTGTTCGTAGAAGTGCCGATGGAATATTAGCCAGACAAAGTAAAGATACAAAAAATAAGATGGAAGTCTTGACTTTTATGAGAGACCAGGCTAATCAGATGAAATCCTATTTAACCGCTAAAGGATTTGACTCTGAGTTTGCGGCAATGCTTGATACAGCGTGGGTAAAGAAAAAATCAGTTACCTCTGGAATCAGTAATCCACAGATTGATGAACTTTATCAGAAAGCTTTAAATGCAGGAGCATCTGGAGGTAAGTTGCTGGGGGCCGGTGGAGGTGGATTTATACTCCTATACTGTGATGAACAGTATCAGCAGGCAGTTCGTGATGCTCTGGAATTAAACGAACTTGATTTCGAAATTTCTAACTACGGAGGCCGGGTTGTCTACTTTGAGTAAAGTGGTTTTTCTGGATCGGGATGGTGTAATAAATGAAAAAGCCGCCCCTCATGAGTAGATTAAGAACTGGAATGAATTCAAATTCCTTCCGGAAACTATAAGGGCTATTCATTTATTAAATAATCATGGTTTTGTGGTAGTTCTGGTGACCAATCAGAGAGGAATTTCTCGTGGTCTGATGACCATGGATGATTTGAATATTATTCATCAGAATATGCAGACAGAATTATCAGCACATGGTGCTCATATAGATCGGATTTATGTATGCCCGCATGATAAGGGTACATGTCATTGCAGGAAACCTGAGATTGGATTGTTTATTCAGGCACAAAACGAATATAATATTGATAAGAATCATTCTTACATGGTAGGCGACAGTGTAACGGATATTCAGGCAGGTAAAAAATTTGGTATAAGTACCATTTCAATCAATGGATTAAACTATGGCGCAGATTACAACTGCTCAAGTCTTATGGAAGCTGCCGAGTGGATTATCAGGGAGGAAGAAAAATGAACGTTTTAATTACTGGTGGTGCTGGATATATTGGAAGTCATTGCAACAGATATTTTCATGAAAAAGGAATTAATACCGTAGTTCTTGACGATTTGAGTGATGGACATGAAGAATCCGTGGTTGCCGGAAAATTCATTAAAGGAAGCTTTGGAGACAAAGAACTTATGAAGAAGATTTTTACTGAAGAAAAAATCGATGCAGTAATTCATTTTGCTGCTTTTGCTTCAGTTCCTGATTCAGTTGCAAGACCATCAAGATACTATCATAATAATGTATCTAATATGCTGAATCTGTTAGGTGCTATGGTTGAAACAGGCGTAAAATACATAGTATTTTCTTCTTCTGCGGCCACTTTCGGGGAACCGATTTATACACCGATTGATGAAAAGCATCCTCAGAATCCAATTAACCCATATGGAAGAACTAAGTTAATCGGAGAACACATGCTGAAAGAATTTGAAACAGCTTATGGCATTCACTCCTGTTCATTCCGTTATTTTAATGCTTCTGGTTGTTCTCACGATTCACAAATCGGGGAAGCACATAATCCAGAATGCCATTTGATTCCACTGGTAATCAAATCTGCGTTATATGGAGAACCAAAACTTAAGGTATTTGGCGACGATTACGATACTAGAGATGGCAGCTGTGTTCGCGATTATGTCCATGTGGAAGATCTGGCAGCAGCGCATTATCTTGGACTAAAGTATATTATGGAACATAACTGCTCTGAACAGGTTAATCTGGGCAGTCAGACTGGTTTTACTGTACTGGAAATCATCAAGGCGTTTGAAAAAGTAAGCGGTCTTAAAGTACCGTACGATATAGTTGGACGCCGTCCGGGGGATCCGGCTGTTTTAGTGGCATCTAATGAGAAAGCTAAAAAGCTGCTGGGATGGAAGCTTAAACAGAGTTCACTTGAAAACATATTGACTACAGCGCTGAATTGGGAAAAGAACCGTAAGTATTGATATGGGGATGCACTATGAACTATACAAATTCAATCAGAGAATATTTAAACAGGGATATAGAGGCTTTTAATAAGTTAAACATTGAAGAAATCAATAATGCCATGGAAGCAATTTATCATGCCTGGGAACGTGGTTCTACAATCTATGTTATGGGCAATGGGGGAAGTGCGGCCACAGCCAGTCACATGGTATGTGATTTTAACAAGGGCGTGTCACTGAATACAGGAAGAAAGTTTAAGTTTATTTGTCTGAATGATAACATTCCCATTATTACAGCCATTGCTAATGATATTTCTTATGATAAGATTTTTGAATTGCAGCTGAAGGATGTTGTCACCAAAGATGATCTTGTTCTGGCTATTTCCGGGAGCGGAAACTCTAAGAATATTGTAAATGCCGTTACTTATGCAAAATCAATTGGAACTAAGATTGTCGGAATGACCGGATATCATGGGGGCAAATTAAAAGAGCTGGCGGACTATCATCTGCATGTTCCTGTTGATGATATGCAGGTAACTGAGGACTTTCATATGATTTTTGTTCATATGATGATGAGGCTTTTCAGTGCCGGTAAAATTTGCGGATGTAAATAATGATTTAATCATTACATTTTTGTTTGGATTGAAGACATAGTTTTAGATTAGTGAGGAACTGGTTATGAAAAAATATGACTATCTGATAGTAGGTAGTGGATTATTTGGTTCAATATTTGCTCATGAAGCTACAAAACGAGGAAAGACATGCCTCGTTATTGAGCGTCGTAGTCATTTAGGCGGAAATATTTACTGTGAGAATAGAGATGGCATTAACATTCATCGCTATGGCGGCCATATTTTTCATACATCAGATAAGGCGATATGGAAGTATATAAACCAGTTTGCTGAATTTAACAATTATATCAATTCCCCAATTGCTAATTATAAAGGCGAACTCTATAACCTTCCATTCAATATGAATACATTCCATCAGATGTGGGGGGTTATTACACCTGCCCAAGCAGCTGCAAAAATTGACGAGCAGCGGAAAGAAGCGAGAATCACAGAGCCAAAGAATCTGGAGGAACAGGCTATTTCTCTGATTGGAACCGATATTTATGAGAAGTTGATTAAAGGTTACACTGAAAAACAGTGGGGGAGACCATGCACTGAATTACCGGCCTTTATTATCAAGCGGTTGCCGGTTCGTTATATTTACGATAACAATTATTTCAATGATCGATATCAGGGTATTCCTATAGGCGGATATAATGTTATAATTAATAATTTGCTTAAAGGAATTGAAGTGCTTTTAAATACTGATTATTTGAAAGAAAGAGATACCTATCAGAATATAGCCAGGAGGATTATATATACTGGGCCAATCGATGCATTTTTTGATTTCCAACTTGGAACTTTGGAATATCGAGGTCTCCGATTTGAATTTGAAAAACATAATGTAGAAAATTATCAGGGGGTAGCAGCTGTCAATTATACAGATCGTGAAACCCCATATACCCGGATTATTGAGCATAAGCATTTCGAATTTGGAAAACAGCCGGTTACCTGGATAACAAAGGAATATCCAGCGACCTGGCACTTAGGCGATGAACCATATTATCCGGTCAATAATAAACGCAACCAGGAGCTTTACCAAAAATATGCAGATTATACTAAAAATGAGTCTGATGTTATTTTTGGTGGGCGGTTAGGTGAATATAAGTATTATGATATGGATAAGGTTGTAGCTTCTGCACTTCATCTTGTTGAAAAAGAATTTGAATAGTTGGTATATAAATAAGGTTGTACTATGAATATTAAGATTTTAATTGCGATGCATAAGCCCTATTGGAAACCATCTGACCCGGTGTATTTTCCTATACATGTAGGGAAAAAAGGCAAGGAATCTTTTGGCTTGCCTGGGGATGATACAGGAGACAATATATCTGATCGAAATCCAGCATATTGTGAATTAACTGGTATTTACTGGGCTTGGAAAAATCTGAAGGCAGACTATATAGGTCTTGTCCATTACCGACGCTATTTCACGCATAAAGGATTCTTTTTACGATCTATTGAACAAAAGAGACAGGATATTCTTACTGGAAAAGATTGGGAAATCCTTCTGTCAAAACATCCGATTGTTGTAGCGGATAAAAGAAAATATCGTATAGAGACAAATCAGGAACATTATCTGCATGCGCACCCAAGAGAGCAGTTTGATGCTGCATTGAAAGTCATAGAAGAAAAGTATCCTGAATATAAAAAGGGCTGGGATATTTTTATGAACCGAACCTGGGCACATATGTTTAATATGTTTGTTATGCGGAAAGACTATTTTGATGAATTCTGCAGATGGTGGTTTGGTGTTATGTTTGAGGTTGAAAAGAGAGTAGATCTTTCTAAATATCCAAAACCAGAGCAAAGATGGTTTATTGACGAATTGCTATTAGACGTATGGCTTGAAACCAAAGGATATCCATATTATGAGTGCAATGTGGATTATTTTGAGAAGCAAAATTGGGCGAAAAAAGGTTGGGCTTTTATTAGAAGGAAAATTTTGGGAGATTATAATGGAAAAAAAATTACCATTAATTAGTGTAATTGTTCCGGTTTTTAATGTAGAAAAATATTTGCGCAAATGTTTTGAATCTATAAAAAAACAAAGTTATACAAATATTGAAATTATTTTTGTTGATGATGGGTCTACTGATAACAGTAGCTCTTTATGTGATGAATTATGTGATGAAGATAACAGGGTGCAAGTTATTCACCAAACAAATAGTGGACTTTCCAATGCAAGAAATGTGGGGATTAGAGCTGCTAGAGGCAAATATATAACATGTATAGACTCCGATGACTATGTTTCATTGGATTTAATTAGTTATTTATACAAATTATTAATAAAATATGACTGCAAAATGTCTTTGTGTACCCATACTATCGTTTACAATAATGGGAGTCATTTTAGAGCATTAGGTGATGGAAGTGAAGGGGTATTAACGGCTCATGATTGTATTAAAAGTATGCTGTATCATGGACTAGTTGACACTTCAGCATGGGCGAAACTTTATGATAAGGAACTATTTAATGATATCTCTTATCCTAAAGGCATGAGGTATGAGGATATAGGAACGACATACAAATTATTTATAAAAAGCGGAAGAGTTGCATGTGGATTTTATCCAAAATATTATTATTTAGTTCGCTCAACATCACAAACAAATAGTCCTTTTTCAGAAAAAAAATTAGATTTACTGCAAATGACAGATATAATGGCGGCTGATGTTATTAAGCAATTTCCAGATTTAAGACAAGCAACATTGAGACGCCAAATCTATGCTAGATTTAGTACATTGAATCAAATGTTGAATGTCACAGAGTTAAAATATATTGATATCCGCAATAAGATAATTAAAAAAATTCTGAGTCATAAAAAGCAAATTATTATGGATTCTCAAGCGCCGAAGCGGGATAAGATTGCAATGGTTTTATTAGCATTTAATTTCAAGTTGTACAAATTTTTGTGGGAGTTATATGTCCACAAAGTTAAGGCATTTTAATTTGAGAGTATTATAGATGAAAAAAAATAACATTTTAATTGTATTGGCGCCAGATGATATATTGCCTAAAGAGTTGTTGCAGTATGAAGAAGTTGACACAGTATTTATGTTTCAAAGAGGGCGTTCTCTTTGGACTAGATTACAAAGGAGATTTTTTCTCTTATTAGGACTTGAATCGTTTGCTTTAACCAAAGAAATTAGAAACATTGATTTAAACCAGTATGATGCTATTTTTGTTAATGAAACAATTTATCCAGAAAAGATATTAGCGTGGATTAGAAAAGGAAATAATAAATGTACTCTTTTCTATTGGTTGTGGAATACTGTTTTTAGTGAGAAAGTAAAACTATACAATAGAGAAAAAGAATTAAAAAAAGTAATAGATTCACAAAAATCACTTAATTATAGAATAGTTTCCTTTGATAAAAAGGATTGTGAAAAGTATGGGTTTATTTATAATGATCAAGTTGCACCTTTTATTTACACGGACAATATAGATTCTAGAAATATCAAGGATGTATTTTTTTGTGGTAAGGATAAAGGCAGATTAGAAGTTCTAAAAAAGATAGCTAAAGATTTTGATAACTTGCACATTTCTTATGACTTTTGGATTGTTCCTCAAAAGGATAAGATTTATGATTCTGACAGCAAACGATTTTTAAAACATTCGTTTTTGGAGTATGAAGAATTGATAAAGAGAGAAAAAGCAAGTAAATGCATTTTGGAAATTGTTCAAAAAGGGCAAGGAGGCATTACTTGGCGTGCATTGGAATCATTGTTTTATAAAAGAAAGTTAATTACAAACTTTAGCAGTATTGTAGAATATGATTTTTATAATAAGGAGAATATTTTTATCATTGGTAAGGACGATATTCACAGACTAAAGGATTTTGTTGAAAGTCCATATGTTAATATAGATGAACAGATTGTTCAACACTATTTATTTAAAGATTGGATTAACCGTTTGATTTGATTATAAAAATATCCATTTGGGAGGTGAAGAAATGCTTATATATTTGGTAGGGATATTGTCATTTTGTTTGATAATTAATTATTATATTCTTGGCGAAGATTTAATTGCTCCATCATTTATAGTTAATGCAGCATTTTTGTTTAGCTCTACTTTGGCATTGTTTAGCCAGAAAAGTTGGGGGACATCCTTTCACTTTAATACTTTAATGCTTATTTTATCTACATTAGTTGTGTTTTGGAGTGGTTGTTGGGTAAGTGAACGAGTTTTTGCGGGAGAAAAAACGAAATCTGCTGTAAATCAGAATATAAATTGCGATATGGTTTTATATCAAACTAGTAGTATCTCTTTCAAATTAATTTTAGGGGTGACTTCATTCATTATATTAATGGATATATTGGCATTTTATTATATGTATAAATTTTCTATAGACTTAGGAAATAATCAAGGATATCTTAATATAATTGCCACATTAAGACCTTTGATAGAAAGTAAAAAAATAGAACTCCCTCAATTTTTTAATATGCTTTCTATTGTTCCTATGGTGGTTTCATATTTTTTTCTTGCTCTATACTGGGGTGTGGCAATTGTTAAGGGAAAATATTTTACTCGCTTATATTATTTATTTCCCATATTGTTTTATATACCTTTTATTTTACTTTCAACTGGAAGGACCGAGTTTCTTAGGGTTACAACTTATAGTCTGCTAATTATTGCTGTTTTGATACAAAAACGATTTGGCTATTCTTCAAAGGTAAATTTTAAAATTTTAGTATATTCTTTTTTACTAATTTTAATTTTTTCATTTTGCTTTTTTTCTGCAGGACATTTTACAGGGAAAATAATTACTAACGACCGAACTCCTTTTATTATTGTGGCTCATTATACAGGAGCTCAAATTCCTGCTTTAGATGTATTTTTAAATACTTACATGATTCCAGATGATGGATTTATTGGGAAATCAACACTATTACCAGAATACAGGGCTCTAAGGGCTTTGGGGGTTAATTTACCGCAAACGAGTATGTTTTTAGAGTTTGTAAAATATAATACAGTCGATACCAATATTTATACACCTATTCGACGTTATATCCAGGACTATGGATATTCAGGTATGTTAATGGCCTATTTTCTGATTGGATTAATTTATACTTATGCGTACAATTTTATAAAGTATAGAAGTGATAATCTGATTTATCTTGTTTTATATGCATTTTGCAGTATTCCTTTGTTTATGTTAGCACATGACGAAATTTTATTGACTAATTTAGTTAGCTTAGGGAATATAATAAGAATCATATTTTTCTTTCTTGTATATCACATATTTCTTAAAATTTTAAAAGGAGATGCCTATGTTGGATAAGTTCTCAGTTATTCGTAAGAAATGGTACATTATATTAATTTGTGCCTTAATAGGTAGCTTGAGCCTTTATATCGAAAAATCAGTAACTCGTATAGTTCCTGTAGTAGGGAAGCTTATATATGGAGATATGATTCAGCTTGATAAACGGTATCCCGAATATATTAATGGTGGAAATATAGAAGTATTTCCGGACATGGAAAAGATGAACAATCTTTGGATTATACAAAACGAGTTTATGGATAAAATTTCCAACAAGTACGATTTTTCTTTGCTGGGTGTGAAGTGGGATAAACTTGATAATCAACAAAAAATTGATTGGATTAATAAACATTTTTTTGTTCATAACTTAGGTAATGGAACCTATTTTGTCGAATTACAATTTTTGTCGCAAGATGCATATAATTTTGATTATGTGGAAAAAATACAATCTAAGTTACTAGCAGATTATGTTGAATAATGGCATCCAAACTTCGCATTGGATGTGCCGGAGCCTCCATTTCAGCTTGTGGATTTTAAACGGTTTTTTGTTGATTCTAAAGTAG
>ERZ1023818.186-NODE-186-length-13636-cov-8.452618_pt1 | contig 13636 bp, 9 predicted proteins | sample MGYA00380378_ERZ1023818 | MGnify/ENA primary metagenome ERZ1023818 (study PRJEB33179, sample SAMN07449062) | human gut metagenome | biome: Human-gut; feature: Human associated habitat; material: Faeces | host: Homo sapiens | place: India:Kasaragod | collected... | reverse complement strand
AAACTAGCTCGCCCGCTCGCGAAGCATTTGCTCACCCGCATAAACATACACTTAAAGATCCACAAGAGTCCGCTGACCGTCTCATCCACATCTCTCAGGCTATTTATGGTGGCGGACAACCTTCCGGTGAAGCGCATGCTCGCCTTAAAGAAGCTCTCGTACAGCGCGGTATCTTCTCCTCCGGGCTTATGAGAAAACCGGTATTGCCGTTGAATCAAGAAGAAAAAGATTGGATTGCGTTAGGTATTAAAAACAGTGAATTACCTAAGGTTGACATGGAACAGTTTAAATAATTGGTAATACACGTTTAGGTAAGCCCGATAAATCAATAGCAAGTAGTATTGGTTTATCGGGCTTTTTTCGGGAGGTACCTATGAGTGCAGGACTGGAGTTTAACCCGGATACAGTAAAACACTTATCCTTTTGGGAAATTTTAAAACGCATTGGCCCTGGCATTATTTTGACAGGGGTAGTTATAGGGCCAGGCGCTATAACTACGGCAGCTATGTTGGGAGCCAGCTATGGCTATTCATTGTTGTGGCTGTTGATACCGATTGCGTTTATGGGCATAACTTTTATGTTGACTACATATCGTATTGCGATGTTAACGGGAATGCCTATACTGCATGCAATTCGTCACTACTATGGTGGTGCAGTATCCGGTTTTGTTGGGATAGCTTTATTTTTAGCTTGTTTGTTTTTCACGTTAGGAAATATTTCCGGCAGTGGTGCCGGAATGAATCTAATCTTTGGAATCGATTGGAAAATCGGAGCCTTGATTATGATTGCTATTTTACTCTGGCTATACTTTTCTAAAGACACGTATTCCAAAGTAGAAAAAGGGATTCTCGTTTGTATTATAGGCATGATTCTAGCATTTTATGCAACTCTTGTTGCATCCGGCGGTCCGGACGTAGGTTCCATGGCTAAGGGCATGGTGTCATGGGGATTTCCGGAAGGCAGTGTGCCTATGGCGTTAGCTTTTATTAGTACCCATGCGGCTGTCACTGCCGGTGTGTACGGAACGTATTTGGGTGCTGAAAAGAAATGGAAGAAGGAAGATTTATTTAACGGCGTTATGTTTTCTGATGCCATGGCTCATGTAATTACGATTATTTTAATTTCCGGCGCTATTATTTTGGTAGGGGCCATTGTTCTGCATCCGCAGGGACTGACGATTAAATCGCCGGTACAATTAGCGGACATGTTGGTTCCGTTCCTGGGCAATGCGGCTAATTATGTGATGGGCTTAGCACTTCTTGGCGCAGCATTTTCTTCCTTGCTTGGGAATACACAGCGTGGCATTGTATTGTTAAATGCCGGTTTTAACTGGGAAGTTGCCTTAGAATCTAAATTAGTTCGTTGGAGCTGTGTAGCTTGCTTGGCATTTGGCTGTATTGCTTGTTTCTTCTACAGCGGATCCGCAACATCTTTGATTTTTATTGCCAACTTGGCGACTGCTATTGGTACGCCGGTAGCCGGATTGTTTATTACGCTTATGATTTGGCGCAAAGATGTAAATCAAGGTTTAAAGCAACCGCGGATGTTACAAATCTGTATGACTATCAGTTATATTTTTACATTAGGGCTTACTCTGTTTTCACTTATGAGATATATTGAACGTGTGCTGTGATTGTACGATAACCGTTGGAAGGATGATGACGTATGAGAAAATGGTGGACATATTTTCTTATGATGGCAGCTGCATTATCACCGGATACTGTATGGAATGAAAATCCCTTCGTATAATTGAATAAAGAAGATTCCCGTATATAGGTATGGCAGGTAGGTTTTACGAGTTATGTTGATTAACCTATATACGGGATTTTTAATACTGTATATAAAATTGGATGCAAGAGGCACTCCGATGATATATGACTTTTAATTTATTGAATGCTATCTATGTGGTAAGACGCAAAATGATGAAGAAGATAGGCGGTATCTTGTTTTGTGATTTGCCTAATAATAGTGACGAGATGTAAGGATATATTGCAATGAAAAATATAAAATGTTTTTCAAATGATGTTGCGATATTGATATAAAAATAGCTTATATATTTTATCACTTTTACTTGCTACTATGTCGTGTATCCTCGTATAATTAGGGAAATATGGGAGCGTAGGTCCCGTTATGAAAGGACGTCTAGAGAACATGAAAAAATCAGTAGTGACTGCGTTCGCAGTAGCCGCGTTAGCTGTTGGCGTTGTAGGGGCAGCCAATCCGTTCACCGATGTGACCCCATCCGATTGGGCATACCAATCCGTATCGCAATTGGCAGCCGCCGGTGTTATCAATGGCTATCCGGATGGTACCTTTCAGGGTCAAAAAAACATCACCCGTTATGAAATGGCTCAGATGGTAGCGAAAGCAATGGCGAATGAAGGACGAGCCAATGCGGAACAGCAGGCGATGATCAATCGCTTGGCCGATGAATTTTCCGGAGAGCTTAACAATTTGGGTGTGCGCGTAGCTAATCTTGAAAACAAGGTAGGCAATGTGAAGATTACCGGGGATGCGCGTATGCGGTATCGCGGTTCTGAAAAAGAAGGACAGTTACGAACCGATGCTGCCCATAAACATAGCAAATCTTGGTTTGACTTCCGTGCCCGCGTACAATTTACGGCTACCGTCAATGATTCTACTACGGCCACTCTCCGTGTTCGTACCGGTGACACCGGCGATTATGAATTCGGCGATGCCAAGAAGAGTGGCAGTGTAGCTTTTGACCGTGCTTATGTGGCTCATAAATTTGGCAAGGATACGACGGTTAATGTAGGTCGTTACGGCGTTGTTATCGGGGAAGGTCTTATTTACAATGACGAACCCCTTGATGGTATCGGCATCAGCCAAAATTGGGGCAAGGTGAATTTGTCCGTTAATCACGGTAAAATGACATCGTATTATGCAAGCACCTATGCATATGGACCGAAGGGTTTTACTTGGAATAAGATTCAAAATGGAGCTAACGGTCTTGATGCGGATGCCAACCCGAGCGTAACAATTTTACAGGCGCGCGCTGATTTCAATAAGAACCTTCGTGTAGATGGTTATTATATTTTAGGTCATGATGATTTGCCGTTCGACGTATGGGGCGCGGCTTTGAATGCGAAGGTAACCGACAAGGTATGGCTCGGCGGTGAATATGTGAAGATGACCAATATTGACGATGCTGAGAAAAAATACTTGGATAAAGGTACCAGCGGTTGGGTAGCCGGTATCGGTTACGGCGATTACAATATGGGTAAACAAGGCACATGGGATGTAAAAATGCAGTACTTCCGTGAAGGCGAGCAGACTCCGATCTTCACGTCCCGCTGGGCACAGCTGAAACCGCGTGATTTCAAAGGTTGGTTGGCCACCGTTGATTATGCATTGTATAAGAACGTAGGCTTCACTGCGTACTATGGCTTCAACAACAAGAAGGTAAGCAATGGTGATAGCTACGGTGATTACTACCGTGCAGAATTGAACTTCAAGTTTTAAGGGATAACGTTTAAAAAAGAACGTCTAAGCAATAACATTTAAGCAATAACATCTAAGCGATAATATCTAAGAAGTAACGTCTAAGAAGTAACATCTAAGCAATAGCATAGTCATAAAATAAAACAGTATGCTCGTTCAGACTCCTTACATAGTAGGAGATTTCTAAACGAGCATACTGTTTTTTGTACGTAGTAAGTATAAGTAGTAAGTATAAATAGTAAGTATAAATAATACGCGGGGAGTATTAGTGGTAGGTAATGGGTGATAAATAATGGATAGTGTGTAATTTATAAATGTGATGAAGTGAAGATATGTATGGCGTTATTTTACGATGACCGATACGCCATCGGGGATGACGGTAACGGAGCCGTCGGTTATGCCGCGCTTAGCAAGAATGGCATCGGCCATGGCCATGGCATCTTCGATGTTGTCGGTGTAATGCATGTGCATGTCTTCAATCATCTGCTGCGGTGCCTTCGTTACCATGATAACATCGTGCTTTAACAAAATGCGCAGCAAAATTTGCGACTCCCATTGATCGAATACGGTTTCGTTACGCTTGCGAGCGAGGATGGTGTTCATCGTGTCCTGCAGATTGGTGGAGTCTTTAAGGATACGATAAAAATCTTCACCGCCGTGACCGTCTTCGCAAGCAGATACCATGACGATAACGCCGCCTTCTTTACAGCTGGCTTCGGCAGCGGTCATGCCCTTGACGGTTTGATAAATATTTTGATCCAGCGGATAGCCGCCGTTAGTGCTGACTACGATATCGGCCGGTACGGGAGCAACACCGGCTAATTTCATTTCAAAGGCAGTACCGGCTTCATGTGCTTTTTCGCGATCGCCGGCAAAGGCAGCAATTACTTTTTTATCCGCGTCGATAACTACGTTGCAGATGAAAGCTAGCTTGGCTGCTTTGGCTGCGTAGAGCATGTCGCGATGAATCGGATTGTTTTCCAAATTACCGGTACGCGCGTAAGGACTGTTGATAAATTCCGCGCAATGGTTAGCCAGGACGGTTACCTTGCTAGCAATGCCCGGCAAAATCGACTTACGCCCGCCGGAGAAACCGGCGAAAAAGTGCGGTTCGATAAAGCCTTCGGCAATGAGTAAATCGGCTTCCACCGCGGCGCGGTTAATCAAGCATTCCCCACCGGACGGCAAGGTACCGATGCTTACCATATCTTCATCGTTACGGCTGACATGCATAATAAATTTTTCCTTGGTAGCAATCGCTTCGCCGTACTTAGCCACTAACTCCTCTTGCGTAGTGGGGCGATGCATACCGGTGGCAATAAGAATGGAAATGTCGATGTCCGGATTGCCGGTGCGCAATTCGCGAAGAAGCTGCGGCATAATGACATGACTCGGTACCGGTCTGGTGTGATCGCTGGAGATGATGACACAGCGTTTCTTGCCTTTAGCGAGTTCGGATAATTTCGGAGAACCGATAGGATTGGCCAACGCGTGGGCCACCAGTTCGTCTTCACTTTTCGTTGCTTTATATTCGTGTGCGCGAGAAAGCAGTACACCGGCCAGGCGTTCGTCCGGTACTGTTAGCGTGCAATGCTCTTAGCCATATGGGAGAGAGAAAGTTTTCATAATAATTACCTCGTTACCTAATAGCCTATGAATTGTATTGTCATAGCCGAATGTATTGTGACTTGTCGTAGCTTGGCACACTATGACTTGTCACCGTCGGATATATTGAGACCTAACGTGACTTTGTTATACGTATAAGGGTACAGCCTGTCGACATCGTTAGTATACGCTTGTTACGGTTTAAAAGTAAATATTATATATACTAAAAGATATGAAAAGAGTGAACAAATTAATTAATCAATATAAAACGCCCTGCCAAGACACGTTCCTTATGGATGAAAGTGTGCTTTAGCAGGGCGTTTATATAATCACGCTAACGGTCAACCATCATGACAGTTAGTAACTATTGTAATAAGGGGAAGTGCGATTAGCGTTCGGTTTGCGGCAACGGCTTTTTCAGTACTGCTAACAAAAGACAGGTCACAACGGACCCGATAGCGATTGCCACGAGATACATCAGCGGATTGCCGATGGTAGGCACTACAAAAATGCCGCCATGCGGTGCACGCAAGGTACAGCTAAACGCCATGGATAAAGCGCCGGCAACGGCAGAGCCGACAATGCACGAAGGGATGACGCGAATCGGATCGGCGGCAGCAAAAGGAATTGCGCCTTCGGTGATGAAGGACAGACCCATTACATAGTTGGTAATACCGGATTTGCGTTGCGCCGGGGTGAAGCGATTGCCGAAGAAGGTCGTGCAAAGAGCGATGGCCAAAGGCGGTACCATACCACCGGCCATGACGGAAGCCATAATGCCGTATTCGCCGGTAGCGAGGAAGCCGGTGCCGAGAACATAAGCGGCTTTGTTTACGGGACCACCCATGTCAACAGCCATCATGCCGCCAAAGATAATACCCAGCATGATGCGGCTGGTGGAATCCATGTGTTTTAACGTATCCATAAGCCAGTTGTTAAGGGCACTTACCGGCGGGTTGATAACAAAGGTAATGGCAATCCCCATGAGGAGAACGCCCAATACCGGATACAGCAGTACCGACTTGATGCCTTCCAGCGATTGCGGCAGGGCACTGAACAGACGACGCAAGCCGACGATGAGATAGCCTGCTACAAAACCGGCGATGAGGGCACCGAGAAAACCGGACCCACCGGCATTGGCCAAGTAACCGCCTACAAAGCCGACAGCTAGACCGGGACGATCGGCAATACTCATCGCGATGAAACCGGCCAGTACAGGCAGCATGAAGCTAAAGGAAGCACCGCCCACTTTCATGAAGAACGCAGCCAGCGGTGTACCGGAGCCGAACTTGCTCGGGTCCGCCGGATTAAAGGTATCGAATAAAAAGGCTAAGGCGATGAGAATCCCGCCGCCGATAACAAAGGGAAGCATGTGCGATACGCCGTTCATCAAATGCTTGTAAATTTGAGGGCCTATACTGTCTTCGGCGGAAAGTAATGTATCGTCAGCGGCGGTGCTGTCTTGCTTGGAGCCGCCGTACACGGCTGCTTTGCCGGAGGTCGCTTCTTCTAGCAAACGATGTGCTTCGTTAATGCCTGCAGCTACGCGTACCTGAATGAGCGGTTTTCCTTTAAAGCGATCCATGGGTACATTTTTGTCGGCAGCCACGATGATGCATTCCGCATGAGCAATGTCTTCGGCCGTAAGGGGATCCTTCACTCCGCCGGATCCGTTCTTTTCTACTTTGATGGAAATGCCCATATCTTTGGCGGTGCGTTCCAAGCTTTCCGCGGCCATGAACGTGTGGGCAATACCGGTAGGACAAGCGGTTACGGCTAAGACACGATAGTGCTTGGTAGCGTCCGAGGACGGAGAAGGTTGTGATGACGGAGACGGTTGCGTTGACGAGGATGTAGCCGTAGCAGTATGAGCGGTACCGGCATCACCGGCGGACGCAGTGGTAGCATCGGTAGTATCGGTAGCATCAGTAACATCACCAGCATCGCTAGCGGCTTCCTCCGTCGCAGCTGCCGCGTTGGCTGCGGTCGGTTGAAAGCGATCGTCTTCTTTGGCATCGATGAGAGCCAGAAAATCGTAAACGGATTTGGCGCGAATCAAGGCTTCGCGAAAATCGGGATCGATGACCATCATGGCCAAGCGGCTTAACAATTTGATGTGCGCATCGGCTTCGCCTTCCGGTGCGGCAATCATGAAGAACAATCGTGCCGGTTTGCCGTCGATGCTGTCGAAGTCAATGCCTTCCGGAATGACCATGGCAGCCAGTCCGGCGGTGGCAACACCTTTACTTTTGGCGTGCGGCGTAGCAATGCCGTCGCCGAGACCGGTAGAGCCTGCTTCTTCACGGGCCAACACATCGGCTAGATACACATCCTTATCGCTTAAACAACCGGAGGCTTCCATGAGATCGGCTAACATGTGAATGGCTTCTGTTTTGTTGGTGGCAGGTCCGTTGAGTAGTACGGACTGCGGTACTAATAAATCAGTAATACGCATGGGGAATCCTTTCTGTCAATGAGTAGAGATGGGGTGATGGAAAAATGATTGTCATATAGCTTTGCGCCGTATCAGTTACACGAATCTGTTAACGCATATTGAGTTACACGAATCGTTCAATGCGTATGAGGTTACACAGAAATGTTAAAAGGTATCGAGTTACAAGGCTACGGTGCTGATGTCTATTTGTGTCAGCAAGCGGCAGACCGCATCTTTCGGTGCCAACCAATCGTCAAAGGCGGAGGCGGATCCGGCGGCTACGGCTAACCGGAAAGCAGACTCGATGTCGCCGTCGCTACGAAGGCCTGCAAGAAAACCGGCCACCATGGAATCACCGGCGCCGACGGAGTTGCGTACAATGCCATGCGGTGCGTTGGCCGTGTAGGCGCGACCGTCATCGGTCAGTAGCAAGGCACCGTCACCGGCGCGGGAAATCAACACATGACGGGCACCGCGTTGTTGTAATTCTTTGGCACCGTCCAGGAGATGAGCTATATCCGGAAGTGGCCGCTCCAATAGCTCCTCCAACTCATGATGATTCGGTTTGATCAACAGCGGTCGATGAGGTAATGCTTCATTTAATAACGAACCGGTAGCATCGACGATGCATCGAACGCCGCGCGGTGTTAAGCGCGATAAAATATCGCTGTACAATGTGTCGGGCAAACCGGCGGGAATACTGCCGGACACGACTAAGTAGTCATTGGCGGTCAAGGTATCCAGCTGCGCAAACAAGCGGTCTACGTCGGCTTTGTTTAAGCGCGGACCGGCGCCGTTGATTTCAAACTCAGCGTCGCTTTTTACTTTTACATTGATGCGGGACAGTCCGTCCTCTACGCGAATGAAGTCTTCGGTGCAACCCCATTGGCGGAGCTGACGCATGATTTCATCACCGGTAAAGCCGGCCACAAAACCAAGGGCCGTCACCGGCACGTCGAAGTGACTGAGCATGACAGCGACATTAATGCCTTTGCCACCGGCGATTAAATTAGCATCGGCCGTGCGATTCACCGCCGTCGGCGAAAAGTCATGGACTTTCATTATATAATCCAACGAAGGATTGCAGGTGAGTGTGTAAATCATGGGTCTACTTCCTCTACTACAGTATATTTTCGGTACACGCGATTCACGAGGTGCGTAGTAATAATTGCCGCACCGGACACAGATGAAAAGGTAATGGGTGTTACTTTTTCGAACTTGGACGGATCGGCCAACACATAGGCGTGACGACAATGGGCCAGCGCCTTTTGCTTAACCGCTGCTTCGGCCGGTTCCGGTGTGGTGAACCCGCTGCCGATACTGATGCCGTTGGTGCCGAAAAATCCTTTGGTAAAGTTGTACTTCTCCAGCTGCTCTAACGCCGTGTCACCGACAACGGCACCGGTGTTGCTTTTTACGTGACCGCCCAACAAAATCACATTGTATTGACGTGCTGCCAAGAAAGTGGCATGAGCGATGCCGTTGGTAACAAAGGTGGTTATCTTACTTTTTAAATGATGGAGCAATACCTCGGTAGTAGAACCGGCATCGATGTATACGAAATCATCGTCCGTAATATAGTTGGCTGCCAATTCGGCGATGGCATGCTTTTCTTTGGTAAATAATAATGCCTTGGCGGACATATCCGGTTCGGTCGTCTTGAAATCGGTACTGATGCTTGCGGCGACGCCGTGCACTTTTTGAACTAAGCCGCACTAGTGAAGATAATTCAAGTCGCGGCGGATGGTGGCCGGGGATGAATTGAATAAGTCTACCAACTCCTGCACCGTTACCGTTGATTTTGTTCGTAACCGTTCAACAATTAATCTGTGTCGTTCTTCGGATAACACATAACCACTCCTTTTCTGAAACAAGAGGGAATCACCGCAGGGGATTATTATATGAATTACCATATAGAATTAATAGATGGTTAACATATAAAATTAATGCGTAGTTAACATATAGAGTCAATAGGATAGTTAACATATAAAGTTAATAGATAGTATGAGAACATACCCGTAGCGGTGATTGAATTTGATGTAATTGCTTCTTCGGGATACGCGTGATGCAGTAGGAAATCAATGGCAAGCACATGGCTTGTAACCGTAATTCCTATACGCGTTGATACGATATCTGCGGAAGCAATTCATTATCTTGATTGTACGAAGTAGCGACTATGAAAGTCAATAAAAATATGAAAAAATAATCAATACTACGCAAAAGTAATCGTATAAGATACAGTCCCCTAATATGGGCTTCGTAAGTCAGGTCTGATGAATGAAGAGATAGTAAATGAGAGGCTCCTATATTTCAGCGGTCAGGTCTGACGAATGACACGCTTGCAATATAGGAGCCTCTCATTTTGTTAGGGACAGGAGAGAAAATTTGAGTTTAAGCGTAAGGGCGGGATGGTATAACCATAACATGTAATTGAGAATGAGACATGCAAAATTCATGAGGATCGGATGGGGATGATAAGGCGTGGCAGTGGTGGAATGTATTTGGTAGGTAAGGTGACAAGGGAGAGAACGAGGCGAGTCATCGGTTAAAATCCTAGTTGTTTACTATATTTTTTAGATAGGGAGATATTGTCACCATTATAAACCATTATAAATAAACTAAGTTGACAATACGAACGCAGTGTGCTTTAATAGCAGTAAGGTAATTGAGAATTTGAAGGTATAGGTACGCATCCGAGACGTGGATGGTATAGGTATTCATCCGAGGTGTGGATGATAAGGAGGTATAGGTTATGCAGGTAAAACAGGCGGCGGCTTTGGACGGTCGCAGTCAACAGCGATTGTCGGTGTACGCCATGATCGTGTGCGCTCTTTTCGTGGCGCTTATCGCCGTAGGGGCATTCATTCGTGTGCCCGTGCCGGTATGTCCGTTTACATTACAGTTTTTATTTACTGCCATGGCCGGTTTGCTGTTGGGAAAACGCTTAGGCGCATTGGCTGTGGGCGTATATGTTGTGTTGGGATTGATGGGTGTGCCTATCTTTACGGAAGGCGGCGGACCCGGCTATATCTTTCAACCTACCTTTGGCTATTTGTTAGGTTTCATCGGCGGTGCCTATGTTAGCGGACGCATGACGGAAGGAGAAGGACGACCTACCTTCGGACGATTGCTCATGGCCACGTTGGCAAACTTGGCTGTCGTATATGCGGTGGGCATGGCGTATTTGTATGTGGTGTGCAATTTTTATTTGGGTAAAGCCGTATCCTTTGAATATGTTGTGTGGTACTGCTTCGTGTTGGCCGTGCCGGGAGATATTTTCTTATCCGTTGTGGCAGCGATGTTAGGCAAGCGGGTCATTCCGGCCATTCGTCATCGCGGCTAGCAACAAGACAAAGAAGATATATCGAAAGGATAGAGTGAATATATCTACTGATATAACACATATGACTTTTAAAAAGTTATATATATAATAACATTAAATATAGTCTGATTGCAGTGTATATGTACGGGATTTTGAAACATATAACGTAATGCAGCTTACCCCGTACAGAGAAAAGAGGTTATGTAACATGAGTAAGGGATTATTTATTACCGGCACCGGTACGGACATCGGCAAAACCTATGTGACGGCATTACTGGTGAAACGTCTTCATGATGCCGGATATAACGTAGGCTATTACAAGGCAGCCATCAGTGGCGCGGACAGTGTGGCTGAAAGTGACGCAGGCTTTGTCAATGCAACAGCTAACCTGGGACAGTCCGATGAAGAACTGCTGTCGTATTTGTATAAGACGGCGGTGTCACCGCATTTGGCAGCTAAGCTGGAAGACAATCCCGTAGAAAAGGAAATGGTTATCAAAGGCTATCAACGGGTAGCGGCTACGCGCGATTTTGTTACGTTGGAAGGCAGCGGCGGTATCGTGTGTCCCATTCGCTATGACGAAGTAGGTCATTACTTTTTAACGGATATTATTAACTGGCTTCATTTGCCGACATTGATCGTAGCCGACGCCGGTTTGGGCACGATCAATATGGTAGTGCTTACGGTGGAATATTTGAAAGCGCGCCACATTCCGGTGAAGGGAATTATTTTAAATAATTACACCGGCGGCACTATGCAGGAAGACAATGTATATATGATTGAAGAGTTAACCGGTTGCAAGGTGCTGGCAAAGGTGGCTCCGGGGGATACGGAGCTTGCGGCGGATCCGGCCATGCTAGCCGGCTTGTACGAATAAAATGAATTTACAAGGTTGGTATGCAATCGTGTGAGGAACACGGCTATGGTGCATACCTATTAGGTTGAGGTGACAGAGATATGAAAGAGAATTGGGTAGATACGGATTTACAATACATATGGCATCCTTGTTCGCAAATGAAAGATTACGAAACATTAAAGCCTATCGTCATCGAACGGGGCGAAGGCTCTATGCTGTATGATGTGGACGGCAACGAATACATCGATATCATCAGCTCGTGGTGGTGTAATTTGCTGGGCCATTGCAATCCCCGAATCAATGAAGCCATCAAAAAACAATTGGATACCTTGGAACATGTTATCTTTGCCAATCTCAGTCATAAGCCGGCGATTACCTTGGCGCAGCGTTTGAGTACATTGGTACCCCAAGGGCTGGCTAAATTTCATTTCAACGATAACGGATCCGGTGCGGTGGAAGCGGCACTGAAGATGGCCTTTCAGTATCAATATCAGACGGGACATCCGGAACGGCAAAAGTTTATGTGTCTATCCGAAGGCTATCACGGGGAAACCATCGGCGCCTTGTCGGTAGGCAGCATGGATTTGTTTGCCAAAATTTATAAGCCCATGCTCATGGAAACGGTGCATACGGAAGCGCCGGATTGCTATCGTTGCCCTTACGGTCAGCAGCGCGACACCTGTCAGTGCGAATGCTTTGTGAAAGCAGAAGAAGATTTTGCTAAGTACGGTCACGAATTGGCGGCGGTTATTGTGGAACCGTTGGTACAAGGCTGCGCCGGCATGCGCATGTATCCGCCGTTGTATTTGGAAAAATTGCGCAAGCTTTGCGATGCGTACGGCGTGCTTCTCATTGCCGACGAAATTGCTACCGGCTTTGGTCGTACGGGAAAAATGTTTGCCTTCGATCACACGTCGGTTAGTCCGGATATCATGACGGTATCGAAAGCATTGACCGGCGGTTATATGCCGATGAGTATTACCATCGTAACGCAGGATATTTACGATGCGTTCTATGCGGATTACGGTGAGTACAAAGCGTTCATGCACAGCCACACCTATGCGGGGAATCCGCTGGGATGTGCGGCAGCCTTGGCTGTGCTGGATATTATGGAAGAAGATCGTGTGCTGGATACGGCGGCCGAAACGGCAACGTATCTTCACGAGCAACTGAACGCGGCGCTGGGCAATCATCCGCATGTCGGTGAAATTCGTCACATCGGTTTAATCAATGCTATTGAATTAGTAAAGGATAGAGGAACTAAGGAAGCCTTTGACAGTAAACAGCGCACAGGCTATCAGATTTATAAAGCTGCCCTCGATCGAGGCTTGCTCCTCAGACCGCTGGGAGATGTGCTGTACTTCAATCCGGCATTGACCATTGATAAAAAAACGTTGGATAGAGCGATAGCTAAAACAGTAGAAGCTATTGGTGCCGTCATCGGTTAATTGTTCCGAGAGTCCGGCAGTACCGCTAGGTGGGTAGGTCTTACGAATACCCACTGCGCAGTACTGCCGGACTCTCTTTCTATAACCGATGAACGTCAAACAGCGAGAAGGGGAAACGAATGCTTTCTGCGTAGCTATGATACCCTCTTTCGCTGTATTAAAATTACCGAGGACGGCAAATAGCGGAGAAGGGACGGCGAATACCCACTGCGCAATACTGCCGGACTCTCTTGCTATAACCGATGAGCGTCAAATAGCTAGAAAGGGAAACGAAGAAGGAGGTTTCTAGCTCGACAGTCAGGTCTGGCGAATGACATGTCTGCGATAGTAATCTCCTTCTTTTTTTGTTGTGCGAGAAAGGTATGAATAATATATCTGTAAATCATAAATATAGTGATACATAGTTAGAAAAGTAGTAATATATGAAGTATAGTATGCCATTATATTTTGCAAGGAAGAGTACTGATATAGTGGTTCAACATCTGCAAATATAAGGGTGTGTTTCTTAG
>ERZ1023818.185-NODE-185-length-13647-cov-28.535977_pt1 | contig 13647 bp, 9 predicted proteins | sample MGYA00380378_ERZ1023818 | MGnify/ENA primary metagenome ERZ1023818 (study PRJEB33179, sample SAMN07449062) | human gut metagenome | biome: Human-gut; feature: Human associated habitat; material: Faeces | host: Homo sapiens | place: India:Kasaragod | collected... | reverse complement strand
AGAAAATAGCACTTACTTAATTGTAAGTGCTATTTTTATTTGTGCAGATACCTGCCGTGTCATCTCGGCTAGAATGGCTGGGAGGAACAAGCAGAGCTGATTAAGTGAAAAACCACGTTGATTTAACGCTCAACGTGGTTTTTTATTGTGCAAATAGCGGCTGCGCTGCTAAAAGGCCATGGTACGCCTTGAAATCTAAAGGCTCTTATGTAGAAATTGTACAACCGCCAAGTATGGCGAATCGGAAAACATGCCAACCGAAAGGCTTCTCCACGGGGGAGCTGGCGCCGGAGGCGACTGAGGAGGTGAAGTTCCTCGAGCGAAGCGAGGTTTAAGGGTGTTAACCTTGTTCCGAAAGGAGAAGGTGTCAGCGTAGCTGACGGATGAAATGTAGTTCCCAGCCTGCAAGGCGGCTGTATGGTTTTAATCATGTTGATTCGCCGCTCTCGTGTCATCGCTAAAGTGCCGAGGTACGCTTCTATATCAATATGCTTTTTTAAAAGAACACCACACAACCATACAACCAAGGCTCTGCCTTGCAGAAATGCAACTCATCCGTCGCCATTCGGCAACACCTTCCCTTCCAGGGCAAAATCAAGTTCAAAACCACACAACCTCGCTTTGCTCGCGGAACCTTTTATAAAAACCAATGAATAATCAACCCTATCCGTCCGGCATAAGTATTTGAGGCCGGACACCTTCCCCGTCTGGGAAGGCGAGTTTAACACCACACAACCTCGCGTAGCTCGTGGTAATGAACCCCTTTCGTCGCCTCCGGCGCCACTCTCCCCTAACGGGGACAGCTCATTCTCGCTCCACCGCCTCCATTTCATAGAAAATGGTGTCAATGTTTGCTATTGACGTTGTTTTATTTTATAGTGTATACAGTTATGAAGAACGATGATGATCGGGTGGTTTGAGCCCGGGCTTTTTAGCAGTAATTAATTCGGCAGGGGATGCAGTTTCTGTTTTTGTGTCCCATTCTTGTATTTGGAGGTGCATTTTATGGCAGAACTTTATTCTTTCCACGTGGCTGTGAAGGAGATGGAGGATAAGATTTGGCGGGATATCGATATTTCTGCCAAGTCTACTCTGGCCCAGCTGGCGTACACGATCATGGTGGTCTTTAACACGGGGCGTGATCACATGTTCTGTTTGTACTATAAGGGTAAACGGTATGAGCTTCGCTTCGATCCCGATGGACCTAAGGCAAGCCGGCCTAACCGGGTGCATCTGGAGAAAATGAAGCTTGCGCCCGGGGACGAGCTGACCATGATCTATGATTACGGCTGCAATTGGGAATTCCAGATTACCTTCAAGGGGACGCGGCCCATGGAGCCGGGCAAAGGAAACCATTATCCTCATGTGACCGCCGGCGCCGGGCGTGGTATCATAAAGGACATGTTCCCGGGCGAGTTACTGGAACGTATCGAAAAGGAAGACCAAACAGGCGAACCGCAACTTCCAAGCATGTTTAACAAAGAACACCTACTGTCTTATAAATATTTTGATTTGAAGGATATAAATTATGGCTTGACCGTGGACGTACGGTGGTTGAAGGATGAATACGAGCACGCCACAAACCGCCGCAGGTAACCCGCACTGAGCAGCAAGACACTCAGATGGGGGAGCTGTCAGAGCAGTTTAAAATCGGAGATATACAAAGAGAGCCTCATGCAAATGCATTGGGCCTTTTTTGCGGCTTGAACGTCCTTGAGAGTCAGCGAGGTTTTCCGGTTTTCCTCAAGGCGCAGCCTTGGTTTTAAGGTTTTTATCGAGCAACGCGAGGTTTAAGGGTGTTAACCTTGCTCCGAAGGAGAAGGTCCTGGCGGAGCCAGGGAATGAGATGTAGTTCCTAGCCTGCAAGGCGGCTGTATGGTTTTAAAACCGCAAAACCTCGCTCCGCTCGTAGAACCTTTTCATATTTTAAAATGCGATGAATACTGCACCCCTTTCGTCAGCAACAGTTAAATGATTGGCTGACCGCGCCTTCCCCGCTGGGGCAGGTCAAAACCTTCCGTGCCGGCGAAAACGGCTATTATCAATGGCGATTTAAATGCGTTTACCGTAAATGAAAACCGTATTAAATCTCGTTCGATACTACCCATCAGAATCGAGAAAACCTGCCTCAGCGAGGAAGGGTGTCACGGAGTGACAGGAAGGAGTGCAGTTCCCGAGCGCAGCGAGGTTGTTTGGTTTCTCTCCGCTCCCATCATCATTCCCTCTCTTCACTTCTCCCCAAATCCAAATAAATATCCTGTCATGGGGAGGGATCCGGTGTTTCTTACGTTGTTGAAGATCTCGGGTTTTTCTCCCTGGGCGGCGCCTAGTGTATAAAGTAAGGGGAGGAAGTGGTCGGCTGTCGGGGCGGCGTCGGCGGCGTCGGGGTTGTCTTCGTAGTGGATGATTTTTTCGTTGTCTCTCTTTTTGACGAGCCCCGTGATGAAGGCGTCGAAGCGGTCGGCCTGCGGGGAGCCGTTGGGGTTGTCCCATTCTAGTCTTCTGAGGTTATGGACGATGTTGCCGCTGCCAAGGAGCAGGTATCCTTTTTCTCTCAGGGGCGCGAGGGCTTTTCCTATGTCGTAGGCGTTCTGCGGCCCTTCGATGCCCCAGTCGTCGTTGATGGAGATGTCCGGCAGCAGGGCGAGGATGTCGTCGGTGAGTTCCTGGCAGCCTTTGGGATGGTACTGGACTTCGTAGAGTTCCTTCGGGAATCCGTACATATCATAGACCTGGCGCGGTTCGGGATCGCTCTGGACGTACGTCCCGCGGGTGAACCAGTGGGCGGAGAAGGAAAGGATGGCCTTTGGCTTCTCAAATTCGGAAACGACCCTCTCTCCGATTTTCTGGAATTCCTTTGTCAGCTCGTTATCCTCGAGCGCAATCATCGGGCTTCCGTGTCCGGCAAAAATAACAGGAAGTTTCATCATGATCCTCCTTTCGATAAGACCGTATTGATTTCCTTACCTTTATTATAGGTTCGGATTGAGAAAGACGCAAAGAAAAGCAGGCCTGCCCCGTTTCTTTGATACCAATTAATAATAAGTTAGGTCAAGATTTAATATATTGGTGCAAATGATGAACTATTAGTATATAATAAATGAGTCAATAATAAGAATTCATATAATAATAAATTAAAAAAGAGAGGGAGGGTTCGGAAATCGGGGAATGAGAAACCTTTTATCATCATTCATTGAGGAGGAAATTTGATGTATAAAGGGAAGTTATTAACGGGAGCAGTACTTTCAGTATTCATGGCAGGCGCATATGGGAACGCCTGCGCAGCGGACGGGACAAGTGACGCTGTGTATTCATTGAATCCAGTCGTCGTCACGGCCACGCGGTATGAGAAATCCGATGCGGAGATTCCTGCTGCGACGCAGACCTTCACCGAAGAGCAGATCGAGCAGACCGGCGCGGACAATCTGCAGGTCGCTCTGCAGTACCTCGACGGTGTCATCGATGCCGGCATGGGACCGAATGGCACTTCCGTATCGTCCATGACGACCAAGAACGTCATCCGCGGCGTTTCGAACGGGACCGTCGTCATGATCAACGGCACGCCGATCAACTGGCGCACGAATTACAATCTGGAAAACATTCCGACCAGCGCTGTCGAGCGCGTCGAAGTCGTCCGCGGCGGCGGAGCTGTCCTCTATGGCAGCCAGGCGACCGGCGGCGTCATCAATATTATCACCAAGAAGACACTGCCGAACGAAGTGAAGGTCGGCCTCGGCAACAAAGGCCGCCAGGAATACGCCGTCACAGCGAATGCAGGAGACCTCTCCATCGCATACACGTACAATAAATGGGGGAAACTGGGATACGTTTCCTCGTCCGACTCCTCCATCAAGCCGGACAAGACACGCGTCCCCGTGGAAATGAAGCAGCGCTTCTTCGGCTCAGAGAAGAATGATTTCCTTGCCACGTACAAACTCAATGACCATGCGGATTTTCTGTACAACCATAACGAATCAGCCAGCCGCTGGGCCTACACCTATACCGGTATCACCGATCCGGACTACGAGGACATGAACGACCATCCCCGCTACATCCGCCGGTACGAAAACGACAAGGATTTCCTGCAGTTCAATTTCCATGGCCTGGACGGCATCAGCGGCCACGTCTTCTACAATTACAACACACTGAAGACCCACGGCACCGATTACTATTCCTCAACCGGCAAGAAATACGCGGCGCCGAAGGCCGTACGCGGCCAGGAAAAGAACAAGACCTACGGCTACGACGTGCAGAAAGTATGGGATGGAAATCCGGACCAGACCTTCCTGATCGGCACATCCCTCGTCAGGGAGACCTTTGAAAATGAAACGAGCGATACCGGACGCAACATCATCTCCGCCTTCGGATCCTGGGAAAGAAATCTCACGGCCAAGGACGTCCTGACCCTGAGCGGCCGCGGAACATGGACCACCGGCGGCATCCAGAACTTCCACAACTTCAGCGGCCAGGCACAGTACCTGCACAAACTGGACAATACGCAGAGCCTCTACGCCAGCGTAGGACAATCCTTCGTCCTTCCGACCTTCAGCCAGATGTACTCCCGCGAGCAGGCAGGCGGCATCAGCAACATCATCGGAAACCCGGACCTGAAACCGCAGAAAGGCCTCCACTACGAAGCAGGCTGGAAGAAAGAAGAAACCAACCGCCAGTACAAAGTCGCCCTCTTCACCGAAAAAATCGACGACAACATCTCCTACTCCGGCACCTCCGGACGCTGGTATACCATCAACGAAGACTTCAAGAACCACGGCATCGAAGCCAGCATCAGAGGCCAGGAAGACAACGGCTTCACCTGGCACGCAGGCCTCACATGGCAGGACCCGAAAAGCAAGCAGACCACAGAAAAAACATCCGCCAAGAGATACTGGGACCGCTCTTACGGCCGCATCCTTCTCACCGGCGGCGTAGGCTACGAAAAAGAGAAATGGACCACAGCCCTCAACTTCTCCTACCTCGCAGACCGCGTCCAGTCGCCGCTTGCTGCCCATTCCCACAGCGTGAAACCATACCTTCTGACCAGCATGACCGTGAAATACTCGCCAAACAAATCCAGCGACATCATGCTCGCCATCGACAACCTCCTGAACCGCAAAGACATCGTCTCCCACACCACCAGCGACTACTACGCGACCCCAAGAAACTTCATCCTGTCGTACCGCTATAAATTCTAAGGGAGAAGCGGAGGAAATAAGAAATAGCGAAAGCAAAAAAGGACACCGGAGAAAAATCGGTGTCCTTTTCATGTGGGGAAAATGGGGGCGAGCATTAGCGGCGCGCGGGGAAATAGAACTTGCTCCGCTCGTCATTCCTGAGCGTTGACTTTTGAGAATGATAATAGCGGCAAGCGGCGCACCAGAAAGGCTTCCCCACGGGGGAGCTGGCGACGGAGTCGACTGAGGAGGTGCAGTTATCGAGCGTCAGCGAGGTTGTATGGTATTAAACTTGACTCCCCTTCCAGGGCAAGGTCAAGACCGGTCTGCAGCCCTTTTTCCTTATTGGGAAGGCGAGTGTTAGCGGCGCTCTCGAAGGTTCATTCACTTCTCCACGTCCGGGAGGATTGCGGAATAGACGTGTTCGAAATAGGTCGGGGCGTACCAGGTGCTGTCTATTGGTTCGATGTACTTGATCACTTTCCATGAATCTCCTTCGGCCAGTACGGCTAACTGGCGTCAGCATCCTTTTCCTTCTGCTGCTGGATCACGTGCACTGTGTCATCCCAGGGCTGGCCATCGTGGTAAAAAGACTTTGTCTTTACCGATAAATTGTTGTACGTTCCTTCATCCATGTACCGGCTGACGTCGGCATAAACGGTGTCCTTCGAAGCTGCTTGGTTCAGTACCCTTTCGCAGTCGACGTAAGTGACGAAAGGCCTATGGTTGAGGATCCAGTATAAATTGACCGTCGACTTCACAGTCGACATTGGAAACAAAAAAGAGAAAATGACAAAAAGGAAAACGCAGCCGATTACGCCAGTCAGGATCTTCTTCATAACAATTCCTCCTTTTCGCCTAGAATACCTATATGTAGTTTACCATATTCCTTATTCATCACCGAATCCCGCAGAACTCGCGATGCTCGGGATTCCTGAGCGGGGACTTTTGAGAATGATAATGGCAAAAGTGGCAAATCTTCCTATTAGCTTGTACAATAAATGCAATGTATAGATTATCTTTGGAGGGTATTATGATTACTGGCGCAGTTAAAAATAAAGTTGATCAAATCTGGCTTCACTTATATTCTGGCGGGATTACGAATCCTTTGACCGTCATTGAACAATTGACATACCTGATGTTCATTCGCTCTTTGGACAAGAAGGAACAGGAAAATGAAAAGATGGCGAATATTTTTGGCGAACCCGTCAGCCATCCTATTTTTCCGAATTCGGAAGTCGGCCGCGCTATGCGCTGGGATAATTTCAAAGATAAGAATCCTGAGGAAATGTTTAATATCATCAGCCGATTTGTGTTCCCTGCGATTAAAGCCATGAAACATGGGCAGCTGCCGGATTTTGATGCGGATGGAAAACTCATTCCGGTCACTGGCGATAATGGAGAAGTGGATGATGAAGAAACAGCATTTTCCAAGTACATGGCGGATGCTATTTTCTTGATTCCTACACCGCAGGTACTGGAGCAGCTCGTTACTGGCATGGATGATCTCTACACGCATGATCTCGACAGCAAGGACATGCAGGGTGATCTTTATGAATACATGCTTGGGAAAATTCAGACATCCGGGCAGAATGGTCAGTTCAGAACACCGAAGCATATTCGCGACATGATGGTCGCACTGATTCAGCCGACGCCGAAAGATACCATCTGCGATCCTGCCTGTGGTACGGCAGGTTTCCTGATTTCCTCCGCTGAATATGTACGCGCTCATTACGGCAGTGAAATGACACAGGAAGAATGGGATCATTTCGAGGGCCCGATGTTTACCGGCTTTGATATGGATCACACCATGCTCCGTATTTCTGCCATGAACCTGATGCTCCATTCCATCACACATCCAAACATCGCTTATAAAGACAGTCTTTCCAAGCAAAATGAAATCAGCGATGCTTTCTCCGTTTGTCTGGCCAATCCGCCATTCAAGGGAAGTATTAATAAAGAAAGCATCAGCGAAGACCTGAAAGCTGTTGCAAATACGACGAAAACAGAGCTTTTATTCCTGGCTCTTTTCCTCCGCATGCTCAAAAAAGGCGGGCGCTGCGCATGTATCGTCCCTGATGGCGTCCTCTTCGGTTCTTCCAAGGCTCATAAAATGATCAGAAAAGAACTGGTAGAAAATCATCAGCTGCAGGGCGTCATTTCCATGCCATCCGGCGTTTTCAAACCCTATGCCGGTGTATCTACAGCAATCCTTCTTTTCACAAAGACAGGTGCAGGCGGTACGGAAAATGTCTGGTTCTATGATATGAAAGCTGATGGGTACAGCCTCGATGATAAGAGAACGGAAGTCGCAGAGAATGATATTCCGGACATTATCGAACGTTTCCACCATATAGATCAGGAAGCAGGAAGAAAACGTACAGAGCAGAGCTTCCTCGTCCCGAAAAAGGATATTGTTGATCAGGATTATGATCTTTCTATCAATAAGTACAAAGAAATCGAATACGTTCCTGTAGAATATCCCCCAACAAAAGAGATTCTGAAAGATCTGAAATCCTTAGAAGAAGAAATCTCTCAGGGATTAAAAGATCTGGAGGGCATGTTATGAAGGTAAGATTAGGGGATGTTTGTGATAAAGCTTCTTCGAGTATTATACAGAAGAGTTTAGAAAAACATGAAGGGAAATATCCTATTTATGGAGCATCGGGGCTTATTAAATACGTGGATTTCTATCAACGTGAAAAACCATATATAGCAGTAGTTAAAGATGGCGCAGGAATAGGAAGGGTAATGAAGTTACCTGCATACTCATCTGTTATAGGTACGATGCAATATATTATTCCCAATGAAAAGGTAGATATTAACTACTTAGTATATAGCATGGAATACATGAATCTAGCTAAGTATTTTAGTGGTGCAACTATACCTCATATTTATTTCAGGGATTATCAGAAGGAACCACTTAATCTACCTGAAATAAAAGTTCAGAAAAAAATCGGTGGTATTTTAAGTAATATCGAGAAATTAATTGCATTTCGAAATCAGGAATTATCGAAGTTTGATCAACTTGTAAAATCCCGATATCTAGGGGAGGTGGCAGCATGAATAAGGTATACAGAAATCTTGAAGATCTTTGTCAAGTACTAGATTCTAAACGTATACCAATAACAGCGAATAAAAGAACACCTGGCCCTTATCCATATTATGGTGCGAATGGGGTACAAGATTACATCAATGAATATATCTTTGATGATGATTTAGTCCTATTGGCTGAAGATGGCGGTAACTTTGGATCCACAGATAAGCCAATTGCCTATAGGGTGTCTGGGAAATGTTGGGTAAATAATCATGCTCATGTGCTAAAGCCTAATAATGAGATTAATGTGGATTATTTATGCTATTCTTTGATGTTTTACAATACGGGAAGCTTAGTTAATGGTGCTACAAGGAAAAAGTTGACACAGGCCACAATGAGAACAATGAGGATACCGTGGGTTCCAATTGTAGAACAAATAGAAATCGTAGATAAATTAAAGAAAACAGCAGCAATAATCGATAAAAAAGAATTAATCCTAAGACGGTTAGATCAATTAATCAAGTCCCGATTTATCGAGTTGTTTGGAGATCCAGTTGCGAATCCTATGAAATGGCCTGTAAAGAAGTTAAAGGATTTGTCGTTGCAAATTAATAGCGGGAATACACCAAAGGGTGGTTCTGAAAACTATGTTAAAGAAGGGATTCCATTCTTCAGAAGTCAAAACGTATGGAAAGACTATCTGAAGATGGATGATATTGCATATATTGATGCTAAAACTCATGCAAGTATGAAACGCAGTAGTCTTAAACATGGTGATATTCTTATGACAAAAACTGGTCGAATAAACACTGAGAACAGTTCATTAGGAAGAGCAGCTTTATATGAGGGCGAAGATGACATGGCCAATGTAAATGGACATGTATATTTTATCCGGCTTAAGGAAGGTGTTAATAATAAGTTTGTTCTTCGAATTTTGGTTTCTTCAGGATATCGTGATTTAATCAGAAGTGTATGTGTTGGTGGAATCGATAAGCGTCAGTTAAATAAAGAACACATTGAAGAATTTCCGATTATATGCCCGCCTTCTGACTTGATCGATAACTATATTGTATTTGTAAATCAAGTTGATAAATCAAAATATGGCGAGATTCTTAATGCTTTATGAATGTGCATCAAAATATTTGGTATAATAAAAATATACGAATCTTGCATATCTATCGTTAATGGGAGTAGACAGATGGGGAATTTTGATTTCTTGCGGGGCAAGGAGGATTATGCAGCCTTTGCTCCGGCGGCTATTGAAGCGGAAAAGGTATATGCGACTTCACCTGCCATGTGCGCTATCGGTTGCCGGAAAGCACTGGAGTTAGCGGTGAAGTGGGTATATGTTGCAGAAAATATTCCATTTCCTTTCAGAGATAACTTGCAGACTTTAGTTCATGAACCGGATTTCCGTTATGCTATGGAATACGATACATGGAAAAAGCTGCAGATCATTATCAAGCTGGGCAATATGGCAGTCCATACAGGAAAGAATATTTCGGCGCCGGATGCAGTGATGTCTCTTCGCGCGCTTTTCGAGTTCATTGAATGGATTGATTACTGCTACGGCGCTGAATATACAGAGCATACTTTCAAAGAATCCCTCATCCCCCAGGATAAAGTCACTCTCAACGAAAAAGAAATCAAGGAACAAGCCAGTCTGCTGCAGGAGAAAGAAGAAGAAACAAAGAAGCTGTATGAACAGATTCAGATGCTGTCTAAGCAGCTGAAAGCAGAGAAAGAGAAGCATAAGGAAGAGCGTCATTTCAATCCGGAAACGATTTCCGAATTCAAGACGCGCAAGATTTATATCGACGTGGATCTGAAGATGGAAGGCTGGATTTTTGACGGCCCGAATCAGAATGTCTGGGAAGAATATGAAGTCAGCGATATGAATGGCGTTCCTGGCCAGAAGGGGTATATTGACTACGTTCTCTTCGGCAGGGACGGACGTCCTTTGGCTGTCATCGAAGCGAAGAGAACGAGCAAGGATCCTAACGTCGGCAGGAAACAGGCTTCTCTTTATGCAGACTGTCTGGAAAGAAAATATGGACGCCGTCCGATGATTTTCAACACAAACGGATTTGAAACGTATTATTGGGACAGCAAGTCTGAACCGCAGAGACAGGTCAGCGGCATTTTTGGAGAAGAAGATCTGCAGCGTCTGATGAACCGCAGGGAAGAAGGACATACCTCTCTTCTTTCCATTAAGATTGATGAGAGGATCACGAATCGTTCTTATCAGATGGAAGCGATTGCTGCTGTTTGCTCCAAGATTGAACAAAAGAGAAGAAAACATCTTCTCGTCATGGCGACTGGTACGGGCAAGACGCGCACGGCGGCTAGTCTGGTGGATGTGCTCTCTAAAGGAAACCGCATTAAGAACGTTCTCTTTCTGGCGGATCGTACAGCTCTGGTTGCACAGGCAAAAGATGCTTTCAGAGAGTACCTGCCGGATATGTCTCTCTGCAATCTCTGCAGCAATAAAGAGGATAAGAATGCCCGTATTATTTTCTCTACCTATCCGACAATCCTGAATGCGATCGATGATACAAGAAGCCGGGACGGATTACGGCTTTTCAGTCCCGCTCATTTTGATTTGATCATCATTGATGAAAGCCACCGCAGTATCTTTAAAAAATACAGAGCCATTTTCGATTATTTTGATGCGATTCTTGTAGGTTTGACTGCTACTCCGAAAACGGATGTAGACCGCAATACCTATGAGTTCTTTGAGCTGCCGAATGGACAGCCGACGTATGAATATGGCTACAAGGAAGCCATTGATGGTAAATATCTGGTCCCGTACTATACGTTTGAGCGGACAACCAAGTTCCTGGAAGAAGGTATCAAGTACGACGATCTTTCTGAAGAGGAAAAAGAGAAGTACGAAGAGTTCTTTACGGAAGACGATGGCTCTATGCCGGAGATCATACCGTCTAAGGAAATGAACCGCTATATTTTCAATATTGACACGGTTGATCATGTTCTACAGGATCTAATGAATCATGGGATCAAAGTTAAAGGCGGGGATCAATTAGGCAAGACGATTATTTTTGCACAGAATAAAAATCATGCCGAATTTATTACGAAGCGGTTCAATGCATTGTATCCGCAGTATCATGGCACCTTTGCTGAAAGAGTCGTCTGCGGGGATGCGTATGTAGATACGACCATTGCAGATTTCAAGCAGGAGGATAAAGAGCCTGTCATTGCTGTTTCTGTAGATATGCTTGATACAGGTATCGATGTGCCGGAGTGCGTGAACCTGGTGTTCTTCAAGCCGGTGCGTTCAAAAACGAAATTCTGGCAGATGATCGGACGCGGTACGAGACTCTGTCCGGACCTCTCGTGCTTTGATTTGCAGAATGGAGAGTATACGGGAAAGAGATATTTCTACATTTTTGGTTACTGTGGGAATTTCACATACTTTAGCGAGCATCCTGATCCACCACCGGATACAGGAAATCCAAAGACACTTTCTGAAAGTATTTTTATCAAGCGCGTCGGGCTGATTAAACATTTTCAGGAGATTCCATTCGCTGATGAGGCGTACCAGAAATGGAGAAGTTCGTTAGTAGATATTTGTCATAGGCAGATTGAGAGTCTGAATCCTGAGCTGGCATCTGTCCGCCTCCGTCTGCGTTATGTAGAGAAGTACAAGAACAAGGATGTTTTCCAGACGCTGACAGATTCTGCTGTTGCAGATCTTGATCATGAAATTGCGCCGCTTGTCAAAGATGTTGATAAGGATGAGACAGCAAAGCGTTTCGACAACCTTATGTACGGGCTGATGCTGGCATCTATCAGAGATCTTCCTTCCTATAAGAGAATGAAGTCCCAGATTCTGTGGATCGTACAGGAATTGAAGAAAATCACGCATATCAGTTTTGTTAAGAAGGAAATCAAGCTGCTTAACAAACTGGAGACAAGTGAATTCTGGAGCAAAGCGGATGCACTTCAATTTGAAGAAGTAAGAATCAAACTGAGAGACTTGATCAAATTTATCCCCTATGACTCCAAACCTCCTATTGTGACAAATTTCAAGGATAAAGGACGCAAATTCGGGGATTTCCCGGGGACTGGCATTATATGGCCCGAAGCGTTTGAAACGTACCAGGAACGAGTCAATCGGTACTTCACGGCGCATATCAATGATGTCGATGCCATACGCAAACTGGTTCATAACGAGCCGCTTACGGAGAAAGATTACAAGGATCTGGAAAGAATATTCACGCAGGAATTGGGAAGCAAGGAAGACTATGAGACTTTCTATCAGAACCAGCCTTTCGGTCTGACTGTCCGCCATATTGCCAAGTTGGATAAAGAGGCAGCAGAGAAAGCATTTGCCCAGTTCATTAACAGCAATGCGCTGAATACAAAGCAGATTGAGTTTATCAAGACCGTCATTAATTATGTATCCGTCAATGGTTATATGGAAAGTCCGAAGAGAATTCTGGAAGCTCCCTTCGATAAACCATATGGTGTAACGCAGTTGTTCAGTCAGAAAGAATTGACGGATGTTGTTAAGGTCATCAGAGACATTCGTGAAAGAGCAGAAAAATATGAGTAAGGAAAAGAGCATTCCGGGGAATCTCCTCGGGATGCTCTTTTGGGTATGAGGATACCCCCTCTTTTCTGTCATTTCCCGCAGTATACTCCTATTTTCTTAAGGATATACAGCTTACCGCTTTTTTATGGAGGGTATGTTCAGTATCTAAAGATTTTATGGTACTGTTTTAGGACATTCTGGCGGGCGTGGGGGTTTTCTTTCGATGGTATCGAATGCCGTTAACGCCTATCTACATTTAAATAATTCGTTATAGAAATAGTTCATATCTATCGTACGGAGTTCTCTATAATTCTGACAGATAGATATTTTTTTATCATAGAATTATGATTAAAAGTAAGAAAGTGCCTGTTGGCCCTGTTGATTGTGTATGAGCTGCCTTGGGAAGGCTGCTCGGGGGAAGGAATCTGGCGCCTTGGGAAGGTCTGAGGATTCCTTGCAGGAAGGCACTTGTTTCTTTTTTTAGATGCATGCCCAGGGCTGCATCTTCAGGGTGAGGATGGCCAATCATGAAAAGGGAATACAAGATTTTGACAGCTCTGGTCGTATTTAGCTTAATGGGATTTTCTGCCATGACGGCAGAGGCTGAGGCTTTGACGCTGACGGGGTCAATTACGGATACGAAAATTACCGGTAACAGCGACACGGGGACGACCAGCGGGAATACGCTGAATGTGACGAATGCGTCAGGTAATTCTTCTTCATCAGGATCCGTTATTGCAGGCGGAAGTATACCCGATAAAGAGTCAGGCGACGCATCGAATAATACCGTCAGTATTTCAGGAAGTATACTTACCCAATATAAAATTTATGGTTCTTCACGCTTTCTTGTGGGATAAAAATAATAACATATAAAATTGGCATTG
>ERZ1023818.174-NODE-174-length-14376-cov-16.560575_pt1 | contig 14376 bp, 8 predicted proteins | sample MGYA00380378_ERZ1023818 | MGnify/ENA primary metagenome ERZ1023818 (study PRJEB33179, sample SAMN07449062) | human gut metagenome | biome: Human-gut; feature: Human associated habitat; material: Faeces | host: Homo sapiens | place: India:Kasaragod | collected... | reverse complement strand
ACTGGTGCAGGATGCGAACCTTTCTTCCTGCCTGGGCTGCTGCAGTAAACACAGCGTTGCGGAAATTATCCTTGGTAACCACCTGAGAGCAGCTGAAGGTGAAGAGGATTCCACCCTTCTTGATTCTCTGCAAGCCCTTTACATTCAGGCGGGTATATCCCTTCAGCGCATTGCGCAGCGCTGCACGGTGCTTGGCAAAGGCTGGAGGATCGAGGATGATGAGATCATACTGCTGGTCGTGCTCATCCAGATACTTGAAGGCATCCTCGCAGAATGCCTCGTGGCGTGGGTCGCCAGGGAAGTTGAGAGCGATGTTCTCATTGGTCAGCTCGATCGCCTTGGCGCTGCTATCCACGGAATGAACCGCCTTGGCATTGCCGCGCATGGCATAGACTGAGAAACCGCCGGTATAGCAGAACATGTTGAGCACACTCTTGCCCTTGGCGTAATGCTCAAGCAGGGATCGATTCTCACGCTGATCTACGAAGAAACCAGTCTTCTGACCGCGCAGCCAGTCGATATGGAACTTCAATCCGTTCTCCACAGCCACGTCATCAGCATCGCCACCCAGGATAAAGCCATTCTCCTGGCGCAGGTCTGCCTTGTATGGCAGGGTGGTCTCGCTCTTGTAGTAGATGTTCTGCAGCTCGTCGCCCATCACCTGCTTCAGCGCCTTGGCAATCTCCATACGGCATACATGCATACCCACACTGTGAGCCTGCATCACGGCAGTAGGACCATAGCAGTCGATAACGAGACCCGGCAGGTTATCTCCCTCGCCATGCACCAGTCGATAGGTGTTGTTGTCTGGATTTCCGGCGATACCTACCGCCAGACGCATCTTGTAAGCCGACTCCAATCGGGCGCACCAGAATTCGTTGTCGATATCCACATCGCTGAAAGAGAGCACTCTCACGGCGATGGAACCGATCTGATAATGACCGATGGCGATGAAGTCGCCGGCAGAAGTGAACACCCTTACGGTTTCACCTTCCTCTATATCATTGTCCATGCGCTGGATAGCGCCGGAGAATATCCATGGATGGAATCTCTTGAGAGATTCTTCTTTTCCTTTCTTTAAATATACGTTCTTACACATTATTATATTATATAGTCTTATACATTATTGAACCTAGAACTCTACCAGCTCGTAATCGTCAGCCTTGCTGAGACGGTTGAACTCCTCGTAGATATGAATGCAGCACCATGCGTCCGTGGCGGCATATCTGCACTGAGCCTCTCTGAGCTCCTGGGATTCCCAGTTACTGAGTCGCTGAGCCTTGCTGATTTTCTGATGGAAGAGGTTGGCGTAGATTTTCTGCAAGCTCATATCCTTGATGCCGAATTTCTTAGCCACATCCTGCAACTCGATGAAATATCCCGGCTTGAAATCGCATCTGCGATGCAACTGCAAGAGGTCATCATGCCAAGACAATCCCACTTTTGGCACCTTTTTATCCTCCAGGAATCGGATGATGGCTGGTGTCATACCCGTGAGATGCAGGCGGAAGAGATAGCAGGTATCGCGGGTACTCACCTGCAGCAGTGATACCTGGAAGTGCATACCCTTGGAGAAACTTGGTCGTGTCTCCGTATCCACACCCAGAATATCCTGTCCCAGGAGATATTCTACAGCGGCATCTGTATCTTCAGCCTTATCTATCACTATCATATTGCCAGGAAAGAGAATTCGAGGCAGGCTATTGATAGTTTTCTTTTCGAAACTAGTGAAAATTATCTTCATTACTGCTATTTATTCATTACAAGTTGCAAAATTAGCAAAAAATCCCGAAAAAAAGGAGCGTTTCTCAATCTTTTTTGCTAATTTTGCAGTTAAATATTAAAAAGAAATAGAAAAATGGCAAAGAAAAGAACATCAGGCAAAACTAAATCATTTAGCGAAGCCATTGGTTTACAATATATTTTCAACAATACGATTACCGATTTCTTCCTCGGACTCGCCTTGCTCGTAGTTGCTGTCGTCATGATACTGGCGATGATATCCTTCCTCAGTACGGGCGCTGCCGACCAGAGCTTGCTGGAGAACATGCAGCCTGGAGAATGGACCAACACCCAGCAGCAGTTCCAGAACTACTGCGGATCCATGGGAGCCATCCTCTCCTATTGGCTGATGGCGGTGAACTTCGGTTTCCCAGCCTTTCTGATTCCCTGCTTCGTGGTGATGGTGGGTTTCCAGCTGATGAATGTCTATCGCGTGAATCTCTGGAAGTGGTTCTTCTGCATGATGGTGGTGATGATCTGGTCATCCGTCACCTTCGCCAAGTTCCTCACTCCTATCTTCGGTAGTCTCATCTTCAATCCGGGCGGAAAGCACGGCATGTTTGTGGTCCAGACCTTGGAGAATGTCATCGGTCCTCCGGGACTCACCGCCATCCTTCTCTTCGTGGCCATCGCATTCCTCACCTATATCACCACCGAGACCATCACCATCGTGAGAAAGGCTCTCAATCCTATCGGCTATATATCTAATAAGGTGAAATTCGAGATTACCAACCATAAGGAGAAGCAGGAGGAGGAGGATGCCATCGATGAAGCTTACCGGAATGCTGCCCAGGGTGTCGTGGATGATGATGAGGAGATGGACAAGAATTCCAAGACTTCTCAGGCTCAGGAGACATCCCAAAACCAGATGGCAGACCAGAACGAAGAAAGTTCTCTGCAGCAGATGGCTGAGGAGCAGAAAGATGAGGATGAGAAGGCAGCCTCGCCAATCGACCTCGATGCTGCCGCTGCCGATGACAGCCAGCAGGCTGATGCCGACAAGAACGTGGCTGCTCCGAGTCTGATTCAGCAGCAGCGTGAGCTCAGAGCACAGCGCGCAGAAAGAGAGCGCCAGGAGATGGCGGCAGCCGCTGCTGCTTCGGCTCATATCGGAATGGATATCTCTGTGGCTACCGGAGAGGAGAAGGCTACCAGCAACACCGTAAGCAATGCCGAGGTGCTCAATACGCCTATCAATCCGAAGGAGCCGTTCACAAGATACAAGTACCCTACCCTCAACCTGCTGAAGAAATACGACGACCAGGAGGTGTCTATCGACGAAGAGGAGCAGAAGGCCAACAAGAACCGAATCATCGAGGTGCTGGGCAACTTCGGCGTACAGATCAAGACCATCCGTGCCACCGTGGGTCCTACCATCACTCTCTACGAGATTCAGCCTGCCGAGGGTGTGCGCATCTCCAAGATCAAGAACCTGGAGGATGATATCGCCCTGAGCCTCGCTGCCCTGGGTATCCGTATCATCGCTCCTATCCCTGGCAAGGGAACCATCGGTATCGAGGTGCCTAATGCCAAGGCAAACATCGTGAGCATGGAGAGCATCCTGAACTCCAAGAAGTTCCAGGAAACCAAGATGGAACTGCCTATCGCGCTGGGTAAGACCATCACCAACGAGGTGTTCATGGTGGATCTGGCGAAGATTCCTCACCTGCTCGTTGCCGGTGCTACCGGTCAGGGTAAGTCTGTTGGTCTGAACGCCATCATCACTTCCCTGCTCTACAAGAAGCATCCTAACGAGCTGAAGCTGGTGCTCATCGACCCTAAGAAGGTGGAGTTCAGCGTATATTCACGCATCACCAACAAGTTTATGGCTGCCGTTCCGGATGAGGAGGAGCCTATCATCACCGATGTAACCAAGGTGGTGAGAACGCTGAACAGTCTCTGCGTGCTGATGGACAGCCGCTACGACCTGCTGAAGAAGGCGGGAGCCAGAAACATCAAGGAGTATAATCAGAAATACGTGAACCACAGACTGAAACTGACTGATGGTCACGAATTTATGCCATACATCGTAGTGATTATCGATGAGTTTGGAGATTTGATCATGACAGCCGGCAAGGAGGTAGAGCTTCCTATCGCCCGCATCGCCCAGCTGGCACGTGCCGTGGGTATCCACATGATCATCGCTACCCAGCGTCCTACCACCAGCATCATCACCGGTAACATCAAGGCGAACTTCCCTGGACGTATCGCCTTCAAGGTAACTTCGGCCATCGACTCCAAGACCATTCTCGACAGAACGGGAGCCAACCAGCTCATCGGTCGTGGTGATATGCTCTATCTCAACGGCAACGAACCGGTGCGTGTACAGTGCGCCTTCGTAGATACACCAGAGATTGAACGCATCAACGAATACATCTGCAACCAGCCTGGTCCTATCGAGCCAATGGAACTCCCTGAACCAGCCAGCGAGGATGGCGGCGTAGGAGGCAACGGCAGCGTAGATACCCGCAACCTGGATCCATATTTCGAGGAGGCAGCCCATGCCATCGTTCTCTCGCAGCAGGGCAGCACCAGTATGATTCAGCGCCGTTTCAGCATCGGCTACAACCGTGCCGGCAGACTGATGGACCAGCTTGAGGCAGCAGGCATCGTAGGAGCCGCTCAGGGCAGTAAGCCAAGAGAGGTGCTCCTGCAGGATGAGAACCAGCTCAATACATTGCTGATGCAGCTGAGAAACTCGTAAGAGAAACGCCCTGAACCAACGGTCACCGGCCGAAGGGAAAGGTAAAGGGCAAAAGACAACATTCGCTCCAAACGCCCTGAAAGGGCAAAAGCTCCTAGCCCAGGGCAACACCCTGGGTTAATGAGCGAAGAACCAATACGCCCTGAAAGGGCAAAAGCTTTTAGGTTTAGTTTTAATACAATAAACAGTAAGGATATGAAAAAGATTTTAGCTATCGCTTTCGCAGCGATGATGAGCCTGGGCACTATGGCGCAGACCGCCCAGCAGGTGCTCGACAAGACCGCTGCCGTTATCGGCAACAAGAAGGGCGCTACCGCCAACTTCAAGCTGTCTAGCCCTAAGTACGGCTCGGCAAGCGGTACCATCACCATCAAGGGTAACAAGTTTAATGCGCGCACACCGGAAGCCATCGTATGGTATAACGGTAAGACGCAGTGGACCTATATGAAGAAGACCAACGAGGTGAACGTGAGCAACCCTACCCAGGCCAAGCAGATGTCGATGAATCCTTATACCTTCATCCACATCTACAAGACAGGATATAAGAGCACCCTCAAGACCGTGGGCAGCAACTATCAGGTGCATCTCGTAGCCAACAACCAGAAGCGTACCGTGGCAGAGATGTATATCACCATCAACAAGAACACCCACGTGCCATCGCAGGTAAAGATGCGCCAGGGTTCTACCTGGAGCACCATCGATATCTCCGGTTTCAAGGCAAAGGGTGTTTCCAACAATTCCTTCGTCTTCAACAGCAAGGAATTCCCAGGAGCAGAAGTCATCGACCTGAGATAATGTCAAAGCTTTTGCCCTTACAGGGCGAAAGGCTTGCATCCAAGCAACCCAGGGCGTTGCCCTGGGCTAGGAGCTTCTGCCCTTTCAGGGCGTGAGGAGCCAACTAACAAGCTCCCAACATAAGGAGAATGTTGCAAGCAATACTCCCTGAAAAGGGAAAACTCCTAGCACTGGGAGAATGTTGCAAGCAATACGCCCTGAAAAGGGAAAACTCCTAGCACTGGGAGAATGTTGCAAGCAATACGCCCTGAAAGGGCAAAAGCTCCTAGCCCAGGGTATCACCCTGGGTTAAAAATCCAATAAGAAACTACGCCCTGTAAGGGCAAAAGCTTTAAAAATATATTTAAAACCAAACTAAAATGAAAGATCTCAAACCTATCATCTCACAGTTCGACATCACCGGAACTGTAAATGAGGTAAAGCCTCTCGGTAATGGACTCATCAATGACACCTACAAGGTGACAACAGTAGAAGATGATGCACCAGACTATGTTCTCCAGCGCATCAACGACTCTATCTTCACCGATGTAGATCTCTTGCAGCATAATATCGAGGAAGTAACTACACACATCCGCCAGCAGCTCGAAAAACAGGGCGCTGACGATATCGACCGCAAGGTTCTCACCTTCGTCAAGGCGAGCAACGGCAAGACCTATGTAAAAGACGAAGACCAGCAGTACTGGCGCATTTCCGTCTTCATTCCTCGTGCCATCACCCAGGAGGCAGTAAACCCAGAAAGTTCTTATTACGCAGGAAAGACCTTCGGAGAGTTCGAGGCTCAGCTCACCGACATCACCGACCGTCTCGGCGAAACCATCCCTGATTTCCACAACATGGAACTGCGCCGCGACCAGCTCCGTCAGGCTGTCAAGGAAGACCGTGCCGGACGCGCAGAAGGCGTAAAGGATTTCATCGCAGAAATAGAGAGTTATATGGACGAGATGTGTCTCTGCCAGCGCCTCTTCCGCGAGGGCAAGTTGCAGAAGCATGTCTGCCACTGCGATACCAAGGTCAACAACATGATGTTTGATGAAGAGGGTCGCGTATTGTGCGTCATCGACCTCGATACCGTGATGCCATCACTCTTCGTGAGCGATTACGGCGATTTCCTCCGCACGGCAGCGAATACCATCGCCGAGGATTCTCCAGAGTTCGAGAAGATAGATTTCCGCATGGACATCTTCGAATCATTCACCCGCGGCTATGTGGAGTCAGCATCAGCCTTCCTTTCTCCATTGGAGATTTCCCTGCTTCCTCATGCAGCCGAGCTCTTCCCATACATGCAGGCAGTCCGCTTCCTCTGGGATTACCTCAACGGCGACCACTACTGGAAGTGCAAGTATCCTGAGCACAACCTCGTAAGAGCCCAGAACCAGTGGCATCTCTTCCTCAAGGCGAAGGAACACGAGGCAGAGATGAAAGCGTTCATCGAAAAACTGTAAGAATAGAAATTAGAGATTCAAGTTTCGCAAGTATGCTCCACACGCCCTGAAGAACTAGCGAATGTGGGTCAAGGACGCCCTGAAAGGGCAGAAGCTCCTAGCCCAGGGCATCGCCCTGGGTATACAAGCAATCAGCAAGGCGCCCTGTAAGGGCAAAAGCTTTGTATATTGCCTGGTATTTGAAGGCTTTTGCCCTTACAGGGCGACAGACTTGCATCATCATTACCCAGGGCGATGCCCTGGGCTAGGAGCTTCTGCCCTTTCAGGGCGTGTGGCGGTAACTATCGAAAAACTCTCAAAATAATCTATAAATAAGACAATGAGTAATATTTACAAGAAATTATCTGTTGGCAACCTGATGGCAATGGCGGTAACCTTGCCTATGGTTGCCAACACAACCAACACAGCATCATCTCCCCTGCTTCCTTCCGCTCCCGATGCCCAGAAGGCAGCCCAGACCGTGAAGGCTGGAGATGTCCAGATTCTCAGAATCAATCCTACGCTGGTGGAGATTGTCTTCGCCAACCAGCAACGTGTCGCCGTAGATTTCTATGGCGAAAGTGTTTTCCGTATCTTCGAAGATCACAACGATGGCGTGATGAGAGCGCCCGAGGCAAAGCCTGAGGCGAGCATCCTGGTGGATAATCCACGCACTGCCCTGAATCATAAGCAGGTGAAGGTGGAGGAGAACGACAACTCCATCATCCTTTCTACCACCAAGGCACAGGTCATCTTCGACAAGGCCACCCAGCTCTTCAGAATCATCAACCTCGAAAACGGAAAGACCGTGGCAGAGCAGAGCGCTCCGGCACAGTTTACCCCCGAAAAGGTAACCCTCAGCCTGCGCGAACAGCCGGATGAGTATTTCTTCGGTGGCGGCGTACAGAACGGAAGATTCTCTCACAAGGGTGAGAAAATCGAAATCGTCAACACCAACAACTGGGTAGATGGCGGAGTGGCTTCCCCTGCCCCATTCTATTGGTCAACCGCTGGCTACGGCTTTATGTGGTACACCTTCAAGCCAGGTCTCTACGACTTCGGTTCTACCCACAACGGAAAGGTAGAACTCTCTCACGAATCCAGGAACTTAGACGTTTTCTTCATGGTGGGCAAAAAGCCTACCGATCTGCTCGATGGCTATTACCAGCTCACCGGCAACCCTGTACTCCTCCCTAAGTTCGGCTTCTACGAAGGCCATCTCAATGCCTACAACCGCGACTACTGGAAGGAATCTGACAAGGGCCGAACCATGGTGTTCGAGGATGGAAAGGCGTATAAGGAGAGTGCCAGCGACAAGACCGGAATCAAGGAATCACTGAATGGCGAAAAGAACAACTACCAATTCTCAGCACGTGCGGCAATCGACCGATATGTGAAGCACGACATGCCGCTGGGATGGTTCCTGCCAAACGATGGATACGGAGCCGGATACGGTCAGGAGAGTACCCTGGACGGCAACATCCAGAACCTGAAGGAATTCGGAGATTACGCCCGCAAGCACGGTGTGGAAATCGGACTCTGGACCCAGTCTGACCTGCATCCGAAAGACAGCATCGAAGCGCTCCTGCAGCGCGACATCGTGAAGGAGGTGGGAACCGCCGGCGTAAGAGTGCTCAAGACCGACGTGGCCTGGGTAGGCGATGGCTATTCCTTCGGATTGAATGGTGTGGCTGACGTGGCTCAGATCATGCCTTACTATGGCGGGAATGCCCGTCCGTTCATCATCTCGCTCGATGGATGGGCTGGTACACAGCGATACGCATCCATCTGGTCGGGCGACCAGACGGGCGGCGACTGGGAGTACATCCGCTTCCACATCCCTACCTTCATCGGAGCCGGACTTTCGGGTATCTCCAACATCACATGCGACAACGACGGTATCTTCGGCGGAAAGAATCCGATCGTCAACATGCGAGAGTTCGAATGGAAGGCTTTCACCGCAATGGGTCTGAACATGGATGGCTGGGGCAGCAATGCCAAGTATCCTCATATCCTGGGCGAACCGGTTACTTCCGTCAACCGCTGGTATCTGAAGCTCAAGTCAGAGCTGATGCCATACATCTACACAGCTGCCCACGAGGCTGTAACCGGCAAGCCGCTGGTAAGAGCGATGTTCCTCGACGATGCCAACCCTTATACCCTGGGCAAGGCAACACAGTATCAGTTTATGTGCGGTCCATCCTTCCTCGTGGCTCCTATCTACAAGGAAACCAAGATGGATAAGGAGGGCAACGATATCCGCAACGGCATCTACCTGCCTCAGGGCGAATGGGTGGATTACTTCAGCGGACATATATATAAAGGTGGAAGAATCATCAACGAGTTTGAGGCTCCCTACTGGAAACTGCCTGTCTTCGTGAAGCGAGGTGCCATCATCCCGATGGTAAATCCTAACAACAACGTATCGCAGATAGACAACACCCAGCGCATCTTCGAACTCTATCCATACGGCGAAACCCATTACGCCCTCTATGATGATGACGGCAAGACCGAGCTTTACCGCCTGGGCGAGCACGCCACCACCCACATCACCTCTTCCCTGCAGAAGGACCGTCTCAACGTACATATCCGCAAGACCACGGGCCACTTCCAGGGTCAGGAGAAGAACCAGGCTACAGAGCTGCGCATCAATCTGAGCCAGATGCCTAAGAAGCTGGCGGCGAAGATTGGCGGAAAGAGCGTGAAGCTGACCCAGGTGAATTCGCTCGATGAACTCCGCAACACCGAGAATGCATGGTTCTTCGACGAGGCTCCTCAGCTCAACCGCTTCGCCACACCGGGCAGCGACTTCGAGAAGATGGATATCCGCAAGAATCCGATGGTTTATGTGCGACTGGCGAAGACCGACATCACTGCCAACGACGTAGAGCTCCGCATGGACGGCTATCAGATGGATGATGCCGATGTGCTGCTCCACGCCACCGGTACCCTCGCTGCCCCTCAGGTAACGATGAAGGACAGCCAGAGCCCTAACAAGGCATTCGAGCTGGTGGCAACCTGGAACAAGCAGGCCAACGCCGACTACTATGAGGTAAAGGTGGATGGCGTGATTCATTCCACCATCCGCAGCAACGAGTTCACCATCGAGAACCTGAAGCCGGAAACCGATTACGAGGTGCAGGTGAGAGCCGTGAACAAGGACGGCGTTTCTGAATGGGCCACCGTTCAGGCGCATACCATCAAGGACCCTCTCGATGAAGCCATCCGCAACATCACAGCCACCAACTCTACGAAGGACTGGGAAGGCCTGGAGGTTTCGAAGATGTTCGACTTCAACGAGAAGAACTTCTGGCATACCGACTACTACAAGAAGGAAGGTGTGCTTCCATTCGATGTAACCCTCAACCTCAACGGCATCGCCAAGCTCGAGAAGATTCACTATCTCCCGGCTTCTGAGCGCGAAACCAACGGACAGATCCAGAAAGGCAAGTTCGCCATCAGCAACGACGGCATCAACTGGACCGAGACCGGAAGCTTCGACTGGAAGAACGAGAATGCCGTGAAGGAATACCAGTTCCAGGGCAACCCAGAGGCTCAGTACATCAGGATGACCGTAGAGGAAGCCCGAGGCGGAATGGGTTCGGGTGCCGAGATGTACGTATTCAAGGTTCCGGGCAGCAAGATGGAGAAGGCTGGCGACATCAACCACGACGGACGCATCGACGAGAACGACTTCACCTCTTACCTCAACTACTGCGGATTGCGCAGGGGCGACAAGGACTTCGAGGGCTACGTAAGCAAGGGCGATATCAACGGCAACGGTCTCATCGACGCCTACGATATCTCCGTGGTGGCTACCCAGCTCAAGAGCGGAGTAAGCAGCAAGAAGGTGCCAGCCGTAGAGGGCAGCATCAGTCTCGCAGCCGACAAGAAGATGTACAAGGCAGGCGAAACCATCACCCTCACCGTAAAGGGCAAAGGTCTCGTATCGCTCAATGCCCTGAGCTTCGCCCTGCCATACAGCGCCACCGAATACGAGTTCATCGGAGTGGATGTGAAGGATATGGGCAAGATGGAGAACCTCACCAAGGACCGTCTGCACTCAGATGGCAGCAAGGTGCTCTACCCTACCTTCGTCAACATCGGTGAGCAGCCAGCCGTAGAGGGCACCCACGATCTCTTCACCATCAAGCTCAAGGCAAAGAAGGCATGCAAGCCAGCCTTCCAGCTCAACCAGCTGATGATGGTAGATAAATTCCTGGGTGTAAAGACCGGAAAATAGCCTCTTTTTTGTGAATAAACATTTAATTCTGTAAATTATCTAAAAATAATACCTGTTATTTTGGATATTTTACAGAATTATTTGGTAGATAGAAATAAATTCATTACCTTTGCAAACGTAAAAATCAATCAAGAGATAGGAATATGAAAAAAACAGAAGCTTACAACAGATTGGTAGAGAAAGGCATCAGACCATCAGTACAGAGACTGGCAATCCTGGACTACCTGATCAAGCACCCTACCCACCCAAACATCGAAGATGTTTACAAAGCTTTGGAGGACAAGGTACCGACCCTAAGCCGTACCACAGTGTATAACACGCTCCGCATGCTGAGTGAGGTAAATGCAGCCCAGATGATCACTATCGACGAACATCGCGTATGCTATGATGGCAACATCGAGCCACACGTTCACTTCTACTGCAAGAACTGCGGCAAGATCATCGACCTCTTCGATGAGCAAGCACCAAGGGTAACAGAGACCAAGGTGATAGATGGCAACATCGTGCAGGAGGAACAACTCTACTACAAGGGTATCTGTTCAGCTTGCGCCAAGAAGATGGAGAAGAAGACGAATTAACAGGAACAGAAAGCCGAAATGATTCGTCAGACAAGAGATTTAATAGTAATAAGATAATACAATACAAGAACATTTTTTAATACATTAACATTATGAAGAAGAAATTTATTTGCACCGTTTGTGGTTACATCTATGAGGGTACTGAGGCACCAGAGAAGTGCCCTATTTGCAAGGCTCCAGCCAGCAAGTTCAAGGAGATGGAAGATACAGTGGATGATGATTTGACATTCGCTACTGTACACGTTCTCGGTCAGGCATATAAGGATAGCGTCAATGAGGAGGTTATCAAGGGTTTGAAGGATCACTTTGCAGGTGAGTGTGGCGAGGTAGGTATGTATCTTGCAATGGCTCGCCAGGCAGACCGCGAGGGTTATCCTGAGATTGCAGAGGCTTACAAGCGTTATGCGTTCGAGGAGGCTGACCATGCATCTCGCTTTGCAGAGTTGCTGGGTGAGGTTTTGGGTGATACCAAGAGCAATCTCGAGGCTCGCATCGCAGCTGAGAAGGGTGCTTGCGAGGACAAGTTCCGCATTGCCAAGCTTGCCAAGGAGCAGGGTTCTGATGCTATCCACGATACTGTTCATGAGATGGCTAAGGACGAGGCTCGCCACTGTGCAGGTTTCGCAGGTCTTTACAAGAGATACTTCAAGTAAGACTATTTTTAATTTTTTTCGATACTAAGTCCTGGAGCCCGATTCCGAATCATAGAGATTCAGAATCGGGCTTCTTCGTTTTGATGGTGGATTTGTAATCCCCCAATAAAAGCATACTCGATAGAAGTTTTTCGGGAAAAGTTTTGGAGATTAGGAGATAAAGTATTATCTTTGCCATCAGATTCAAAAACGAATAATCAAACTGAGTTATGATAGTAAGACCAAAGCGCATTTATCGCAAGCGCATACCATACGGCATGCAGAATTTTGAGGATGTCATAAAAGAGGATTGTTACTATGTGGACAAGACTCCTTTCATCGAGCAAATAGAAGAATCCAACAAGTATTTCTTCTTCATTCGCCCTCGCCGTTTCGGCAAGACACTTACCCTCTCCATGCTTGAGAATTACTATGACATCAACAAGAAAGACAAGTTTGAGGAAATCTTTGGCAAGCTATACATCGGACAAAATCCTACACCAGAGCATAATACTTATCTCATCATTCACCTCAATTTTGCCGAGGTGGCAGCTGGATTGGATGATTATAAGGATGGACTGGACAACCATTGTAGCCTTGTGTTCAATTTCTTCTGCGACATCTATGCACATCTTCTTCCTGCTGGTATCAAGGAAGGATTGGAAAAGTTAACAGATGCAGTGTCTCAACTGAGATTCTTGTGCCAGAAGTGCCAGGAGGTGGGAAAGAAGATTTATCTCTTCATCGATGAGTACGACAACTTCACCAACATGATTCTTGCCCATGAGGAGCATCTTATGAGGTATCGCAACCAGACCCACGGAGAAGGATACTTGCGCCAGTTCTTCAACACCATCAAGGGTGCTGCTGGCAATACCCTGGGCAGAGTGTTCGTCACGGGAGTAAGCCCCGTAACCATGGATGCCCTGACCAGCGGATTCAACATCGGAACCAACTACTCGCTCTCACCTGACTTCAATGAGATGACGGGATTTACCGAGGAAGAAGTGAGAGAGATGCTGGATTATTACGGCAGCGTCCTGCCGTTCAATCACACCACAGATGAGCTGATCAAGGTGATGAAGCCTTGGTATGACAACTATTGCTTTGCCGTCAAGAGCTATGGCAAGACCACGATGTACAACTCCGTGATGGTGCTCAATTTCATTAGCAACTATATCGATAATGAGTACGACATCCCCGACTCCATGGTGGAGACCAACATCCGCATCGACTATGACAAGATGCGTATGCTCATCCGCCACGACAAGGAGTTCACCCACGATGCCAGCATCATCCAGCAGTTGGTGACCCAGGGATTCGTGATAGGCGCGCTCAACGAGAACTTCCCTGCCGAGCGAATCAACGATCCGGACAACTTCCTCAGCCTGCTGTTCTACTTCGGCATGGTGACGATAGACGGAACATACAAGGGTGAGACCAAGTTCATCATCCCGAATGAGGTGGTACGTGACCAGATGTACACCTACCTGCTCGACACCTACAAGGAGAATGACTTGGTATATGATAGATATAGCAAGGGTAAACTGGAGAGCAAACTGGCATACGATGGACAATTCAAGCCATACTTTGAGTATATCGCCGACTGCCTGAAGAAGTACTCCTCACAGCGAGACAAGCAGAAGGGAGAGGCTTTCGTGCATGGCTTCACCTTGGCGATGACGAGCCAGAACAAGTTCTATCGCCCTATCTCTGAGCTGGACAATGACGGCGGCTATGCCGACATCTTCCTCTCTCCGCTCTGTGACATCTACAAGGACATGATGGATTCATATATCATCGAGTTGAAATATTGCAAGAGCCAAACCACCGATGAGCAAGTGAAAAAGCTCTTCGAGGAGGCATCAGCTCAAATCTCCCGCTATGCGGACAGTGAGATGGTCAGAGAGGCGGTAAAGACCACAAAGCTCCACAAGCTGGTGGTTATCTACCGCGGAGCGGAAATGGTGGCTTGCGAGGAGATAAGGATATTGCTATAGAACGAACCGTTATCCGGCTGGATACCTGGCGGATAACGGTTCTTGAAAAATCGCTGGTCAGCAAATTCACAGAGTGTTCAGTATTCAGTATTCAGTTTTTTTCGCGATAGTTACCCTTTCTATGGTTATAAATTGTAAGTAGATATTTTATATTATATATATATTAATATATATATAATATACTATCTATACAGAGGATGGTAACAAGGGCGAAAAAAACT
>ERZ1023818.164-NODE-164-length-14942-cov-12.322765_pt1 | contig 14942 bp, 35 predicted proteins | sample MGYA00380378_ERZ1023818 | MGnify/ENA primary metagenome ERZ1023818 (study PRJEB33179, sample SAMN07449062) | human gut metagenome | biome: Human-gut; feature: Human associated habitat; material: Faeces | host: Homo sapiens | place: India:Kasaragod | collected... | reverse complement strand
ATACAGATCCTGATTAACAACTTCTTTCTCCTGAGTTTCACTATTAGGTACCTCAGTAATAAAGCTGTAATAACCTCCTTTGAAATGTCTAAAAATCTTTTCCATTTGATATTTAAATTTTAAAATTCATGTTTCTTGCAAACCTTATCACAAGATGTTTCACAATCTTTTTTGTAGCACCATCCATTGCCTAAGATGTCTTCGCGTCCCATCCAAAGGCAGTTACCACAACATCTTTCTTCTTTCATACGCTGTACTGTTTTAATCTTTCTACACTACGACGAAGGTCTCTCGGACGGAGCGGATTCTTTTTATTTAACTTTGCCGCCTCGTTTCTGCACCAACGAGCATTCCAATGTTCAACCAAACTCATCGCCATTGCGATACGGTGGTCCATAGTAAAAGCATTCCGATAAGTCTTTTTCTCATCGTAAGCACCCCACGCAATCAGCCACTTGACATTATACCCTTTCTTTTTGTACTTCTCTTCTATATTTAAAAAAGTACATTTATACTTCATTATCTTCTTTGCCAATCTAATCTTCATAAGCTACTTTTTTATCTGTACTTTTATCTACTACCTCTACATACTTCAATTTAGCGAATCGGTAGGAGCGATACACTGCACAAAGATTTTTCACTTTAGAAGTGAAGCACTGAATACAGCCTGTATAATCATTAAATCCTAAGATAATATACTTTTCCTCTACATAACCTGCTACGTATGCCCCGATGTCCTTACCTTTATAAAGAACTCGCTCACCTATATGAGCATTGAAAAATTCCTCGTTTGTCATACGCTACTTAAATTTAATGATAAAAAACTCTGTATCAAGCCACTTGTCGGGGCATAAGCCTTTCTTAGGCTTGCCGATGATGATACTCTCAATCTCCTTCTCAATTCGTGGGCTATCCTTGCGGTAGCCATTGATGAAGAGGACATGAGTATATTGTTTTAACACAATTCTCTGTGCGTCAATATATTTTTTAAGTAAATCCGTTCGCCCTGCCAAAGCCGAGGCAAGATATCGCACATCAACAATATTGCTGTTATTGTGAAATAATCGTGCTACCCAATACGGCTTTATCTCCCGATACTCTTCATTCTTTTTTCCTTCAGCAATCATGTCGAACCATTGCTTGCTGACGGTGAGGGTCAATACTTTCTTTACCATCCTTACACCTCCTCCCAGTCTGTTGCGAGAATATCCTCAGAATCTTTGAAAACACAAGGAAAGAATTTTTCATCGCATACAGCTATGATAGTCTTAGAGACAATATAGATATAAGCTCCACATTCTTCCCAAATTACCCTTCTCACTTTCTTTCCTTCCTTCATTCTTCTCAGAGCCTCCGAGAAGTCAAATATTTCCTTCTTCATAGCTACTTGTTTTTATAAATTTCACATGTCCCCTCATAAATTGTGCTATTTGTATAGATGTCTTTATATTGCGAAATGGAAACCAATCCATTTGCCTTCATTCCCTTAAGAATTTCATCATACACACTTTCTATTGCTCTTCTCTTCAATTGCTCCATGCCAAATTTGTCACGGCAATAGTATTGCATTTCAAAGTTTGACATTGTAACACTTGAATGAAGCTTAATAACTTGTGGCTTTATATATCTAACCTCTATCTTTGGTTTGATACCTAGTTTATCAGCTAACCATTGTTTCCATTTTGGCTTAACATCCTCTCCATCTAAGCAAGCAAGCAGGATGTAGATAAAACTCATACAAAGATATAAAATTCCTATATTCATACGCTACTTCTCCTTATCGAATTTATTGCCAATAACTTTACCATCAACCGTTCCGTCTTCTTTTATGTAATAACATAAAGGATAAGAAAACACTCTTTTATTGTAACCAATAAAGGAAATTGTAAAAGTGCCTTTAGTGTAAACGACTTCAGATTTAGATTCTCCTTCGAGAATATCACCTTCCCAAATCTCCTTTCCCTCACAATCTTTCAGTCCTGTGAACTGGCAGACTGTTGAAGGGTCAACTCTTTGTACTCTTGTTATATTATGAATTTCACTACTTAGATAACCTATACAAACATAAGTTTCCTTATGTATTAAGTCACCTTCAACCCACTTGCCATTGTCAAGACGTTTAGCCTTGAACTTGATATTTTCTATTTTCATACGCTATAATTCTTCTTTTTCAAATTCACTCTTTGGAACACGATAACAAACTTCTGCACCATAGGAACGTTCTATACCTTTTAAGGGCATTTCTTTTTCTAAAATATCATGTACCTTTGTGCCTTTTCTAACACTAATAGCTATATAATCATAGCTATTATTTATCATCAATAGTGAGTTATTTGTCATGTACACCTTGCCATTCTTGGAAAGATTACAATGATTTCTTGAAGGCTGATAGTATAACCCACTAGCCTTATGCTTGATTCTGTAAGGTTTAGTCATAACTACTTACTTTTAAGTTCTTCAATTCTTTTATCACAATTCTTTATCATTCGTCTGAAGAAATCTTTTCTCTTCTCCATGACGAAGATTCGGTCGTACTTACCAACATAATAATCTCCTGACAAGAGGTCATTAATGTATATTCGTACTACTTCTTGCGACCAGTTATCTATAAAAAGAAAATAGGTATCACGATTAGGGTGTACCATGAGGTACTCATAGAAGTGGAAATTATCATTTTTAATAAATGTCACTCCGCAACCTTTTGTTAACTGACTTATGTCTTTTAATACTTCCATACCTATTTCTCCTTTGCTTTAACGTTATACACTCCATCAATGACCTCTACTTCATAACAATCGGGACAATAGTGTTTGCCATCTATCATTTCCCAATCAGAGTAGTCACCAATATCAACTTCTTTGTTACTGAATAGTGCAGAGCAAGTATCTGTGCCGCCAAATACTTCTCCGCATCTATCGCAAACAATCTGATACATTGTAATCGGTCTATACATAAGCTATTCTTCTTTAAGTTCTACCGGCTCATCGCTCCAAGACAATTCTCTTCCGATGAGCTTCTTAACGCTTCCATGCGGAAGAAGCATTTTATCACCCCACCATTCTCCATGTTTCTCACATTTTTTTGGTTTATACCAAAAAGCTTTTTCTAGACCATCATAGTCAACGGCAAGCCATATACTATAATTTTTAGGTAGTGCCATAACAATATTATTTTAGATTAAACTGCTTTGATAAGAATGAATCATTCTTTATCAAGTTGATAATTTCTTCTTCTGTATGAATGCCTTTCCAAAACAGTTCGGTATGATCACCAACTCTGTCTTCATCTACAGAGAACGGAACACCATAATTTGTATAAACCTCTCCGTGATGTTTGATAACGTGGCGACCAGGATTCTTTCGGATATTATTTATCCAAGTTTCATTATCGCATTCGCACCATATCTCATACTCTGCCCCTGTCAGCGTTTTGTCAATACCAATAGGATAATGCCCGGAACACCCATTTGTTCCAAAGTAAATTATTTCTGCCATATTCTTTTCTTTCACCCTCTCCCTTTTACAGGAGAGGGTGGTTAGTTAATCTGTTGCAACTTCCCAATCTTCCGCAAACACATCAGATGAAGAAGGAACCCATGAATCAGCCCTACCATCCGGATTGATAATCAACATTTGGTTGGTATAATCAATGTGGGGATTCTCACGCTTCATCAGAATGTCCTTAGCAATCTGTGGCAATGACTGCATCTTAGGAATGATGTCACCAGTGATATGAGCAGGAACCTGCTTCACGATAAACAATCCCTTACCATTCCATCCCTTGCGTCTTACCGCAAGACCAGCCTTCAACAAGTTAATAGCTCCGCCGAAGTTAACAGATCCTACTTCACGATAGGCTTTCTCAAACACACTCTTTGGAGACCAAGACTTATATCCGTTATCATACTCTACTAAGTAGCCATCTTCCTCATCGGTTGCTGGCTTAAGTTCTCTACCAAGCACTTTCTGTGCTTCTGTCATAGTCATAGGCATTGCCATAATGACCTTTGTACCAATAAACTTTTTCATAATTACTTTATATTTATATCCCATAATGGGTGGTTAGTTACTATTCAAATACACTTTCGAATTTTGGATTATCATCATTGTGGCAATCTGATTCTTCTACTTTTTTATTATAAGCATCACAATAAAAACTATCTTTTAGTTTCATGTGCTTACAGCAAAAACAAGATGGTACAATATCCATATTACTACTATTTATGCCCGAAGGCGTTAAACATCAATCTGATTTGCACACTCTTCTGTTTCATTAGGAACAGATAACTCATCCCACATATCACACTTACCTTTATCATTGTAGATACAAGGTCTGTGACATATTCCTCTAATATCTTCTCTTAACATACCTACACCTCCATTTTATGATTAATACCAAGACCAAAGAGAAGATGTTGTAACTGATGAATATGTTGAAATTCTAATAGCCTTACCAATCCTATATAAGCAGCGTAATGAATATCGTCTAAGAGTCTGAAAATTTTAACATTATCTTCTTTTACGTAAATCCATCTACATTCTGATGAAACCTTCCATCCATTCTTCTCCAAAATTGCGGGCACAAGATTAATAGGAACAATATCCTTAACCCAAGCACAGCAGTCACCTGAGAGATAGCCTTTATCTCCAAATTCCGCACCTTCGATGTTCTCTAAGCAGACAACACCTTTCAGAACCGTTCCATCGTCTAACTTCAAAGTCTTTGATGGGTCAGATGATGTTACTCGGTAAACGACATTCTGTGCTGTACCTAGTGGTACTCCATTTGTCATCACCAAATCTCCTGGAATGTATTTTATCTCTTTATTCATACCCTTTATTTTATTCTTTTAAATCTTATGACAGCTTCTACATGCTCATATGTTTTATGAGAGAAAATATAAAAGAAATATCCTCCACGATTATGGTCTATTCCATCCTCAGCATTAACGTCTACATTGTTGAACTTGTAAACAAATGTTTTGCCATCAATAAACGTCAACTCATACACTCTTGTCTCAGTTTTAATTGGCTCTCTGTTACATGCCGTAAATAACAGTACAGAGAGTAGTATAACAATTATCTTTTTCATACGCTTTACTTTTAAAGTTTATAAGAAATAATAAACAAAACTACTGATATTATTAAGAAAGTGAAAGATAGGCATATACCTACAATACTCTCAGGGTGTATGACGATAGTTGCTATCAAGCTTACAAAGAATGCAGCAAAACACCAAAATCCAATAGCTTGTAGCATACACTTTAAATTTTCATTCATGCGCTTTACTCCTTAACTTCTTTAAAGATTACATTCTTGCCGTCTAAGCGGTTGTAGCAGTAGTCTGTGGGGCAATACCCTTCCTTTTCGAAGAAGCAGCCTTGACAAGAAAGACTTGTTGCTTCAACCACCTCCAAAATTATTCTTTCTCCAACTTTAAGCTCTTTCATTTTCTTCCTCTCTTTCTATTTAAAAGTTTCTGACCATACTCCTTTGGAGAAGTCGTATTAATGACAACCTTTGGCATTAATTCTCTTGACAACCTTTGATAAAGGTAATAACCATCTTTATCACGATACATCATTGCTTAAATCCTTTCTTTTTAGGAACATACTTTTCTGAATTATCGTTAAACTCATAGCAGTCTGGGCAGTAGTGCTTATCACCTATTTCCACCCATTCGCTCTCCATTGCTTGCTCTTTTGCAGTTCCTTCGTCCAACCAAGCCACAATTCCATTAAACTCATCAATGAATGGCTTTCCGCATCTGTCACATACGACAGAATACATAGTAACTGGCTTAATCATGGTTGCCTCCTTTCTTTGGAAATAAATCATCAATATAGAGCCAGCTCGTTGTTGTAAACATAGTACAAATACGTTCCCATGAGTATTCATCATTTACCCAGTATAGTGCGTAATTATCTCCGTTACGCATTTCCATAAGAATAAATTTGCCTTTGTTAGGCTCTTCATCAGCAGGATGCAACAAGTCTTTCAAGAACTCATTGATAGCCCAGTTAGCTCCTGCTCTGAAGCCTTCTTTAGAGGCATTAATTACTGTGAAATCACATATACCTTTTAAATAATTTGTAGATTTCACAGCAGCCTCTTCTATTTTCTTATCGTCTATCATATTTTTTAAGTTTTATAAAGACCTCCACGACCAGTATTGTGCTGGGGCTAAGAAGGTATGTGGGCAAAGCCTTAACTTACTTTCGCTCATTCTGTGTCGTGGAGGTTGTATTTTATTTAGGATTATTAATTATCTCCTTTCCAATCATCAGTCGTACCAATCAATTTAGCCGTCTCCTCATTATAAGGAAGGATAATTAAGTTAACCAAATCTTCATCTATAGACATACCCATTGGAGTAGCACCATACTCATCAACATAAGAAACGAAACTTGCTTGCCATATAGAGCCTTCACAATTCCGTATCTTCCAAATACATCTGTCAAATGGCTTTGGAGTCCACTTTGGCTTCAAATCAACAATCTGTTTCTTCTCAGCATCCCAAGCCTTGCCTTCCTTTGCAAGAGCGGTAAAGAGTTGTTGTTTCTCTTCTTCTGTAGCAAGGTGATATATAGATTTCTCGTTTCCATCTACTTTTGTACCATAGATTAAAACCCTATGAAAACAATCAAAATACACATAGACATCTGCACCTCCTTTGAAGATTAAAATTGTATGATAATATTCTTCATCTTCTTGGATGCTAAGTATATCCCCATCCTTGAACTCAGGCTGCTTTTCAATCTCCAAAGTCTCAAGGTTAAGCTTACCACCCAATTTTCTTTCAATTTCTTTGATATAATCATGTGCAATATTGTCATCTAACTTCTCAAACTTAGCGGTTTCGGTATTTAACACATCTTCATAACCATCCCTACTATTAGAATAACATCCATTGAACTTCGTGTAACCATCAGATGCCCATTCTTTGAAAATGCACTGAAATCCACATTCATTGGTAAGTAAATCACCTATCTTCCAGGCGAGCTTAGACCAATCTCGCATTGATTTTGAAGGAAGAAGTATCTGTAAACCATCAGGACATCCTCTTACTGTACCAATTCGGGAATAACCACGATGGCAAGTAGTATTATTATCGGTCTTATTTGTACACCAAACTACTGTTTCTGTATCTGTATTGCTGATTGTATCTAACTCTACATCTACATTATACAGCCAATCATATAATTTAGTACCTTGCGGTTTATCCTTCAGGATTTCCGCTATGTTAATTTCTTTTTCCATAATCGTATTGTTTAGTCTTTGTAAATTGCATCCAAGATTTCTCGGAAGTTAGGGTTGTCTATGACAGCCTGAGCATCTTTTTCGCGTTTGAAATATACCGTATTAGCAGCAAAACAAGTACGATAATCTGTTATATAGCATTGGGCACGATTACTATATAGAATACAATATTTAGATTCTACACTATTCCAATTAGGCTTCCAATCTCCATTGTAAAACTTAGCTATACACATAAGTCGATTAATAGCGCAGAGTCTATTTACATTTTCGTCAGCAACGTCTATACCCGTCATGTTTTCGTTGAGTTTTAAAGAAGCCTCTATGTCTTCATACCTAATCTCTTTCTTCTTGAACTTGATAACTCCAGATTTAAAGTCACTACTCTCTGCATCTATCTCCATCCCTTCTGGGATATTGATAGTGAGTTGGTTATCTTTGATTTTCATATCTTTAACTTCTTCAAATTTAACATTAGCGCCATCATTCCTCAAAAAGTCCATACAATTACCTGTAATAGACCTTAAAGAAGAACAATTAATATGTATAAATGCGCAATTTCTACAATCGTCAAATTCTGCTACCTTATAAGTCTTACCTTTGTACTCAAAGGTTTCTCCAATCTTTCTCTCCATAAGCTCGATAATTTATAGATGATAACGACTACTCGATACTCTTGCCCCCCAATCAAAACAACCCGTTGCGTCGGGTTTAAGGAAACGTAGCTCCAACTTCTTTAACGCGGCTTTGTGCTTCTTTTCAAGGTTGACGCAGTGTAGCTTCTGAGCTAACTTAATTTGCTCGACAACACCCTTTCGGGCTACTCGATATTGCTTTTCTGACATCATAAGCTATCCTCCTCGTTAATCTTGTATACAAGCCCAACAACAGCATCAACAAGTTCGCGATTGGTCATAGGCTTAGAATCGGTATTACTTAGTTTTAATTCACTCATGATTCGATTAGACACCTTGTTTATATGTCCCATCTTTGACAGAGGAAAACGCTCAATATCAGAGACCTTATCAAGACGGAATCGCTCACGAAGGTATGCCCCGCTGATATACTCTGTAGAAGAACGATGTCGAGTGATTACCCACACGCCCTCTGGTAGAGAGTCATGCAAGAGCATACATGCTGGTTCGTACCTTCCATTTATCTTTTGATAAAATGTATCAGACGTGTCACATTCGGGAATCTTGTATTCCTCGTAGCGACCTTTATTATTCTTTGTGTATAACTTTGGAATCTTTTTCATTTTGTTTTCTTTTTAAGGTTTGCCGTTCTTATAGCTTTGAGGTATTTAGGAGATTTTTTCAATCCAAGCTCTTTAGCTTTCTTGTTTACCTCATAAACGCTGCGGCCTACAATATGTGCGACTTCTTTTGTAGGGGAATCCGGGAACCCTATAGTAAGCGCCCTTATCTGAGCCTCATTCCAAGGTGTGCCGGTGTTGACGATCGGGTTTTTCTTTTCAGACCCGTCTGGCGTTATATTAACGCCGTTAAGTTTGCATGCCTTGGATAAGGCTTCGTCAGCACGATGGCAATCAAGGATTTTAAGACCGATAATCTCGAAGCCAAGATTAAACTTGTCTTTGCATTCCGAAAACACATTGTTGTCTATAGAAACAGGATAAAGAAGTTCCATCACGTTGCGTATCCTGGCATAAACACCCTTGACCGGTACAGTGAACCGGCTGCCAACGGTAAATGCTGTCATACCGTAGTTCTTCTGCATAACAGACGAGAACTCATCCACAGACTTACAAAGCATTCTTGATAAAATCTCGGCCATGAGAATGAGGGTGTAGAGTTTATGCTGCTTAATACCGAACTTCAAGAACTGGTTATCGAGAGCATAAAAGCATTTCTGTATATCTGGCCTAATATCCTCCTCGATAGCATCTGTGAGGTCGAGCCATAGCTGCTGCATATTAACCTTGCCCATGTAGAACATGAAAGATTCAACAAGTTCGTCAGAACATCGTTTCGCCTCCGTAAGCCGCTTTTTTGCCTCCATGCGGAACAGTTTTTTGTCCTGTCGCGCATAGTTGTATACATCAGTAATCTGTGTCTGGACCACAGAGGCGAAGCCTCCTATCATGGAGTAGAAAAGCATGTAAGCCTTGTTGACATGTTCCTGTGATGGTCTTTTCAGAGGGATACCTGCTATTAATGGTTTTGATCTGTTTGGTTTCCACTGCATATCAGACCTCCCTTTCGACAAAGAATACCCCAAAAATACACACCAGCGCCACTGAGGCGAGAATGTAATGATGGACCATGAAGCAGATGAAGCTGAGGAAGAGTATCGCCGTTGCAATAACGATCAGTAATATGATGATTGTATGTTTGTATTTTCTCATTTCTTCGTGATTAAATTACTTATCGTAAACAGCCTTGTAGCTGTCGAGTTGTTGAGATATATGCTCCATATCCTTATCGTATCTGTCACGCTCTGCACGTGCTTTGGATATAAAGATGAAGCTAACGATAAAGGAAATGATAACCGTTAGTGTTATGAAGAGCCAGGGAAGTCGGTATACTGCCTTATTGATTGCTCTTCCCAGGTTTCTGACGATAACCCAAGAATAAACTCCGATGAACACTACCGCCTGCTTTGTGGTAGCGTTCTCAATACGTTCTTTCTGTGTCATAATTCTAAAATTTACTTGGTTTGGTTGCACCACAGCCATGTCTCTGCGAAGGCTCCTGCATCGAAAGCCTGCTCTACGGTGGCATCCGGGTGCGCGGACAACCACTCTTTCTTAAGCTGGTTAAGTGTCTTCTTCGTCATCGCATTCATAATTATCACGCAATTTACTCGTGTAATAAAAAGCGTTCGGTGCAAAGCACTGTTCTTCAACACATTCTGCGCACACATTTGCTGCGCCGTAAAGAGGAGGGCAATGCTTACATCTTCTCCTCGTCCATTCACTGCATTTTCCTGGAGTTTCCATCTTTATTACGTTTTGATTCTTTTTGAAGTTTTTGTTTTAGTTCTTCAAGAGGAGATTCTTTCGGATCAACACCTTTCCTCAAACAATACTCTTCGTAGGATATAGCGTTCATCTTAGCCTTCTCCTCCTCTATCTTCTGCTTGTCGCGGTTTCTCTGTCCGTCAATTTCGGCTCTCTTTTCGTATACCTTGCACATATACTTTTCGAGAGCTATAAAAAGTCTCTGAGGGTTCACGGTCTTGCCGACATAGATTTCGCCATACTCGCCAACAGAGAACTCGTAGAAGAATCTGGTAAGCTCGCTTGGAGTAAGGTGATAGTATTCTTGTCTGATGCGCTGCGCCATAGCCTTGAACTGGTAAGAAGTAGTTGAGTCGATAGCTCCAACAACCATAAACAAATCAATGAGCATCACCTTAATCCAGAACTCGCTTGCACCATCTTTGAAGTATTTGTCAACTTCAACAAAGGACATACCGCCTCTATCGACAGAATCGTATATGGAAGTTATAGTGTCCGTGCGATTTTGCAGAGTAGGATATTTCTCAAGGAATAGCGCATATTGTTCACCATATTTTGATACCGCTTGACTATATTCAGTCGGCAAGGATTGAATTAATCTTGTTGAAAGTTCGTTGCTGTTGTTCATAGCTGTTTACACCATTGTTTTTAGGAGCGAACAACCCAGTGTAGTTGTTGCCCATAGAATACTCAACGATAACCTTTGCGTATTCAGGATTTCCGTTTGACAACTGTAGAAGTTTCTTTTTAAGAGCTTCTAACCCGCGCGGCTTGTAAGTCTGTCGTTTTTCTTTCTTGTATGCAAGCCATGCTTCGAGAGCTTCCTTGCAGGGATAATCATCACAGCAGGGCTGTTCGTCGCTCTGAAAGTCGGATAAATCTTTGCCTAACGAGAACGCAGCGCCCATGCAAAAGATTTTCTGCTTTTCCAAGTCATTCGGGAATAGCTCGCCAGACTTCTGTCGTATATTAATTGGTAACATCATAAGCTATTGTATGTAATTTTGTTGTCTTTCTATATCATGTTGAATATGAAGTAGTGCGATATATTCATCAGAATTAGGAAAATCAAATCCAGCTTCCTCTTTTGCCCACGATTTGAAATCAGAAATTGATTTGCTCATTTCGTCTTTCGTAAGGTCAGCAGAAGAACGGAGATACTTATAGCATTCTCCCGTGAATTTATCAATCCCTTCTCTGAGGAATATATCTTTATTTACTACCAACTTATAGAAATGCGTCTTAACTTCGTCCAGAGTGTAGCCGTATTGGAGGCCGAATGCAGATAGAAGTAAATGAAGGTAGGCGTTCTGTTTCAAAGAACGTCCACGTTTCTCTTTTAACTCTACCATAGCGCCTTTGTTCTCAAACTCGGCTACTTTTTTCCTAAACGTTTCAAGTTCAAACACATTTTTCAGGTTGAACCACATAAGCGTTGAATGCTCGTTTGATTAATTCTACACTAGAAGGGAAGGTCATCAGAGTTCCCTCGTTGCTGTGCTTGTTGCTGTGCTGACTGCTGTTCAGGTGGAAACAGATTTTGCTGATTCATCGGGTTTGCCACGCCAGCAGCATTAGCAGAACTTGCCATAGCTTGTTGCGCTGCTTGTGCTCCAGCCTGAGCATTGCCGTTATAATTCACACCCTGCGCAGGATTTTGCTGCGCCACATTCTTAACATCCCAAGCACGGATCTGGTTAAAATATCTACCTTGATATTCATGCGCATCAATGTCAAAGCTAACATCGACAACCATGCCAACCTGAATGCCAAAATTTACAATTCTATCAGCTCCAAAAACATCAAAAGCCATCTTCTTAGGGTATTGCTCTTGTGTTTCTATTACATAAGTCTGACATTTCCACTCGCCTCTTGCCGAAATACCGCTTCTTTCAGGCAGAACCGCAATAATTTTTCCTTGAATTTCCATTTATTTTTTGTTTAAAGAATTTTTTAAAACCAAATCTGCCAACTCATCAAAGTAAGCAACATCCTTGATTGCAGAGTCCTGCTCTCCTGTGACCTTTGATGCTATTGAGCCTTTCTGCATAATCAAGCTATAGAGATAGCCGTCGATGGTATTTGCACCCATGAGAATCCACGATGTAACCGCATTCTTCTGTCCGTTACGATAGGCACGGCATTCGCACTGCGACAAATCTGCCATCGTCCACGGTAGCTCAACAAATACGACATTGGAAGATGCCGTAAGCGTTAGACCTACACCTGCCGCCTTAATGGAACAGATGATGATCCTCTTTTTCTTAGCCTGGAAAGAATCAATTGCCCACTGCTTCTGCTGTTGGCTATCAGAACCAGTCACTGTGCAAACCTCATCAGGGAACTCTTTCTTGATTTCACTAACGACTTCACGATGCTCAGCAAACACGATTATCTGTTCTTCGGTATCATGAAGGAACTCTATTGTTGCCTTCATCTTGCCTCGACCGGATATCGAGCGAAGGTTCATAAATCTAACAAGAGCCTTCATTCGTAACTTTTTTCTTGCCTCTTCTTCAGAACAGCTCTTGTATTCAAGAAGGAATGTAAGAAGATCTTTCTGACAGGTATCGTACTCTTCCTGCGTTTCAGGGTCGAGAGCAACACTGATGGTCGTTCTGGTCAGATCCGGCAAATCTTTGAGAACATCTTTCTTCTCTCTGCGGAAGTAGCACGTTTCGTGTATCTTCCGGTTAAGCTCTTCAAGATTCTCATTCTCACCATATCTGTTGTAGAACTCACCAAACCCTCCGAACTCATCGTTCAGGCGACCAAGGATTGCAAGCTGACAGGCCAGGTCTGTTGCGTGATTAACAACAGGCGTACCTGTGAGTTCATAGATGTATTCTTTGCCCTGACACAATCCCATGATGATTTTAGACTGCCTTGTGGACGGGTCCTTAACTCTTGCAGACTCGTCGATAATCACAGACTTGATAATCTTCAGTTCATCACGAAACAGGAAGTTTTTCAGCCGTAACGGTTTCGGACCGAGGCTTACGACGAAGTATTTTGCAAGCGACTCGTAGTTGCATATCACCACATCATAAAGGTTCATCTTCGTAAGATGATATCCGTATGTCGCATTGACAGAATCGGTAAGTATGAGAGGACGGAGGTTCGTAAACTTCTTTATCTCTCTCTCCCAATTCACTTTTAGTGCGGCTGGGCATACAACCAGGCATGGTGTTGCTTTAGCACGCTCAATGGCAACGATAGACTGAACCGTCTTGCCCGTTCCCATATCGTCCCCATTTATGCAACGCTTCATAGCGAGTTCCATGCGTACACCTTCTTCTTGATAATCGTATAATTTCGGTTTATCTGACATAATAAACAAGTTTATAATAAACACCACATGCGGAAAGCCCACTCAAGAGCTTTCTCTCTGCCACGTAAGTACAGCTCGTCGCCACGCTCTATCTTTTTGTAGAAAACCTTTTTCTTTGTCTTGGATACAGCAAAGATAAAGTCTTGATTTCCGTATCTTGGGTCAATGCTGTGCGTAAGGTCCATATACCACGCACGGCTTCTGTCCCAGTCAACGAAATCGATTTGGGCCTCAAACTGTTCCTGTGACGTAGCGGACGTAGTCTTTAAGTCGCCTCCAAATTCACCAAGCCACCAGTCGAACTTACATCGTACAGGCAGTTCAAACTTGAAACCTTGGTATTCCATCTTCATGTGCGGATTGATGAATGTTTTCTGACCGACCGCATTTTTCAGAACAAAATCAAGAAATCTATCCTTTGTTGCTTGTTTCTTTAAAACTGCAAGTCTGTCTAATCCCCATTTCCAATCCTTCTCTGTGTATTTCTCATCATCTACCGTCATAGCGTAATGATTACACTTTTCGGGTTCAGTAACGAGAGCATCAACAAGAGTTCCAAGGTGGAATGCCTTTCTCTTATCCTCTTCCTTTACGAAGTTGAGTTGCGGGTTCAGAGCGAACTTCAGCGCAGTGAGGTCTGAATTGGAGACCTCACCACGAGAATAATAAGGATCAAACGGTTGTTCCGCCATATTACTTAGCTGTTACTTCATCCTCATATTTGATATAAGGAGACATGATATACTCTTCTTCGCTGTTAGCACGTTTCTCGCAAGCCTTGCGCATGAACTCCAACTTAGAAGCGAGTTTATCTGGAGCCATCTGAGAACCCTCGATTGTCCACCACTGCTGAATGATATCGAGCCAAGCATTTTTATCGGTAACAATCAAACGTTTAGTAACCTTTACTTTTTGTTTGCTTGTGCTGACGGAAGTCTGTGCAAAAAGAGATTGAGCCTGTGCAGTTGCATGCTGTGCGGCATTCTCTGCATCGCGTTTCTCCTGCTCAGCCGCAAGCTTTCTCTGCTGCTCTTCTTTCGCAGCTTCGTCAGCCTTACGGATAGCTTCTTCCTTTGCCTTGCGTTCTGCCTCGGCAGCGGCAGCTTCCGCTTCCTTACGTTTGCGCTCTTCCTCAGCAGCCTTCAGCTCGGCTTCCTTGGCCTTGCGTTCAGCCTCGGCAGCTTTCAGTTCAGCCTCCTTGCGCTTGCGTTCCTCCTCGTCCTTGATACGCTGAATCTCCTCCTGCTTCTTGCGTTCTTCTTCGGCAGCCTTGCGAGCTTCCTCTTCTTTACGCTTACGCTCCTCTTCAGCCTTGCGAGCTTCCGCTTCCTTACGTTTGCGCTCTTCCTCAGCTTTCTTGATTTCAAAAAGC
>ERZ1023818.163-NODE-163-length-14997-cov-33.729153_pt1 | contig 14997 bp, 16 predicted proteins | sample MGYA00380378_ERZ1023818 | MGnify/ENA primary metagenome ERZ1023818 (study PRJEB33179, sample SAMN07449062) | human gut metagenome | biome: Human-gut; feature: Human associated habitat; material: Faeces | host: Homo sapiens | place: India:Kasaragod | collected... | reverse complement strand
ATTTGAAAAAAAGTTGTAAAAAAATGAAATTGGCACTTGCTTTTTGGTAGCAGGACTTCTCCTTTCGGAGCAAGGGTAACACCCTTAAACCGAACTTCGTTCGAGGAAAACAAGCAATCCTCGCTTCGCTCGTGGTAATCAACCCTATCCGCCCTTCGGGCACCTTCCCCGTCTGGGAAGGCGAGTATTAGCTGTGCTCGGGAAAACGAGCAAACCGTCCCTCTTTTCCATTTCTAACGAAAAGATTTCAATTTTCTTAAAAGTTGTATCTGCTCATTAAGCGGATATTGCATTATACTGGAAAAATAGGGTGGAAAATCAGTGGGATTTTCACTAATGGTTCGGAGGGTATGATGGAGAGGAAATGGCTGGCGGCGCTTTTGCCGCTTACGATGATGGGCGCGGTGTCTTTGGCTGCGAACCCCTTCGCAGACGTTACGCCGGATGACTGGGCGTATCAGGCTGTTTCGGAGTTGTCGGAGGAAGGGGTCGTTTCCGGGCATCCGGACGGGATGTTCCGCGGGGAGCGGAATGTGACTCGTTATGAGATGGCACAGATCACGGCTCGTCTTCTTGCGAAGGAAGATCAGCTCAGCGATAGAGACAGAAGAATGACCGAGAAACTTGCCGAGGAGTATGGCGGCGAGCTCTCGTCTCTTGGCGTGCGTGTAAGAAATCTGGAGAAGCAGCAGGGAAATATTTCCTGGAGCGGGGATTACCGTCTGCGTTTCTTCGATCTTCTGGAGGGCGTGGCTGATCCGGAGAAGGATATCCATCATCGTGCCGGGGACATGTCGAGTTACGAAGATGCGCGTCTGCGTATTTCTTCGAAGGCAGAAGTGGCTCCGAAGGTGACGGTGAACGGACGCATGACGACGCTCATGAGTTTTGGCGAGACGGGCGACGAAGATGTGAAGTTTGACCGGGCGAATGTCCGCTGGCAGATGGGAAAGAATAGTGCCATCACGGCAGGGCGCCAGGGGATCCGTCTGGATCAGGCGGGGTTCTTCTGGGATCCGGATGCGGCGTATAACGGGCTGACTTTTGAAACGGGGACGGATTCGTTTTCCCTTCAGGCCGGCATCGGTTATCCGCAGTCGGTCCACGCGATGTGGGGACAGTATTTCTATGGCGGCAAGTCCGAGATGGAGTCCTGGTACGCAAGGATTGCAGGGCGCGCGGCGAATGGCTCGGAGCTTTCTGCGTTTTACTGGAAGGATACGGGCACGATGAAGGGGATCCTTGCTCCTTCTGAGGGGCTCAAGGCGTCGATGTATGGCGCGGGCGCGGATATTCATCTGGGCGGGAAGTGGGATGCGGTCGGCGACTACATCGTGACGCATTTTAATCATGAAGGCTTTGGGAGAAAGAATGCGGCTTACCGCATGGCAGGTCTTCGCTGGGGCCGTGAAATAGACGGCGTCCCTGGCAGCAAGACGATTTCCCTTTCTTACATTGCCGCGGACAGCGGCTCGTACCTTTTCGGCGTGACGGCGCTCGATGAGACGGACGTCCTTGATTACGGGCTGATGAACGGGATGGATACCCGCTTCTGGTCGGCGTATGCCGGTTACGTCCTGACAAAGAACACGAAGGCAGGGCTTTTTTACCATTTCGGCGGCAAAGCATCCGGCGGCAGACAAAAATACACACCTGGCCCGAAAGATACATGGGGTTTTAAAATAGATATTAAATTTTGAGAAAAAGCGTGGGATAGCCCGCACTTTTTGCGTGTTAGCGTCATACTGAGAAATACAATCAGAAAAATTGGTATAATGAAAGCAAAATTAAGTCTGCGTCGGGGCTCTTCAAAGGCGGCCCGGGGAGAAAGGAGAATGCGATGGGAAAGAAACTAGGAATCAAAAGTGTCACGATTCGTTCCACTGGGGGCGAAGGGGCAAGGACAGGTTTCATTGAAAAGGTGAAAATGAAGAAGAACGGAAAAATTTCCGCCCTGAAAAAGGACGGGAAGAAATCGTCTGTCCATGTCGGAAAGCAGAAAATCCATTTCCTGCTCGAGTATTCTGAAGAAATTCTCCTCCATTACCGTTCTCTTCCCGGGAAAGTGGAAATAAGTCCGGACGGCTTTGTCCGGCCGGCGGATGGCATATGGGAGATGAAGATCGTCTATGAGGACGGCCGGGTGCTGAGGGCATCCTATGCGATCGGCTGGGAAGGCTGCGGCGCTCCGCCTCTTTCCCGTTTCATCAGAAGGGCTCTCAAGCGGGATGACCTTTTCCTCCTGGACGGCGAAGACGTCGATCTGACAGGCCTTACGGTTCATCTTTTCAGGACGGGGGGCGGCCGGCCCGCAGCTTTTGAGCTGCTTTCCATTGATTTCATCAGGGAAAGGGTAAAGCTTGACGTATATGACGAGCAGGGGAGAAAGATCACGGTTTCCCTGCAAAACGGAGCCATCGAATCACTGCGGAAATATCCTGTCTATAGACTGGAGAATTCGGCGGTGATCGATCCAGATGAAACGTATCCGGAGGGCAGCGTCCTTTATTACCTCACACTGGAAGGCGCTTCCGGGGGCAAGGCCGATGTCGCTTCCGGCCGTTATGACAGAGCGCATCTTCCCAGGAAATGGGGAAATTTCATGAAAGCGCTCTCGGTATTCCTCCCGATCAGCTCGTATTCCATGCTCCTGGACAAGAGCCTCTACGGCAAGCGGACGGAAAAGAGGGAAGGAGACTACACCTACTGCGACGTTTCCTACGAGGAAGGCGGCAGTCTGTACTGCTACCTCTGTGATATCGATGAAGTGCATCCGGAAGATTATGTACGCGTCCCGGTCGGCCCTGACTATAATGAAATCGCCGCGCGCGTCGAGGATGTCTACTACGGAACCAAAGAAGACGCGCCGTATCCGTTCCACGGTCTGAAACATATCCTGGGCGTCTACGTCAAAGCGCCGCGGGATGAAGAAGAGGGTGACTGAGCCATGCCGGATGAAAACGGATGCTTCGCTTATGGCGAAAAGGAAACGGAATATCTGAAGAAGAAGGATAAGAAGCTGGCAGAGGTGATCGACCGGGTCGGGCATGTCTATCGCAAGACCGATCCGGATCTTTTCTCGGCTGTCATGCGGCATATCGTGGGGCAGCAGATTTCCACGAAGGCGCAGGCGACCGTCTGGCAGAGGGCGCTGGACAAGTTCAGCGCTGTGACGCCTGAGGCGATCGATCATGCAAGTGTGGAAGATATCCAGTCTGTCGGGATTTCCTTCCGGAAAGCCGGCTACATGAAGGATTTCGCCAGGAAGGTCGTCTCCGGCGAGTTCGATCTGGCAGCTGTCGAGCACATGAGCGACGAGGAAGCCATCGAAGCGCTGTCGTCCCTGAAAGGTATCGGCGTCTGGACGGCGGAGATGCTTCTTCTCTTCTGCCTGGAGCGGCCGGATGTCCTGAGCTTCGGTGATCTCGCTGTCCTCCGCGGCATGCGGATGGTCTACCATCACAGGAAAATAGACAGGAAATTATTTGAGAAATACAGAAGACGCCTCTCTCCCTATGGGAGCGTCGCAAGCCTTTACTTCTGGGCCGCTGCCGGAGGGCAGGTGCCGGAGCTGAAGGATCTTGCGCCGGTGAAGAAGGAGCCAGCTAAAGATAAGAAATCACAGACTCCCGCGCGAAAACGGAAGGCCATTTCAAAAGGAGAAAAATGATGAAACCAGAGAACATTAAAAAGATCCATGAATCCTTCGCCCAGCAGGCCGCTGAATTCGAAAAGCCGGGCCGCATTTTCTCGAAGAAGGAATACCTCGACTACATCGTCGCATCCGTCAATCCGGACAAGGAGGACGTCATGCTTGAAGCCGCTGCAGGCACCTGCGCCGTCAGCCGCGCCTTTGCGCCGTACGTGAAGACGGTCGTTTCCATGGACGGGACGCCCGTCATGCTTGAAACAGGCAGAAAACAGGCTGACAAGGAAGGCCACAGAAATATTATTTTCACGAAGGGCTTTGTCGAAGACATCCCCTTCCTCGACGGGTTCTTTGATATCGTCATTTCCCGTCTCGCCTTCCATCATTTCACGGATCCGAATGCAGCTTTCCATGAAATGGCACGCGTCGTAAAACCGGGCGGCCGCCTCGTCCTCGTCGACATGGCTGCCACGCCTGAGCCGGACAGAACCGTCCGCGATGAGTTTGAAATCCTCCGCGATCCGTCGCATGTAAGGAACCTTTCCGAAGAGGAAATGGTAGACCTCTTTAAAGGCGAGAACCTTTCCATCGAAGTCCACAGCTCCAAGACGATCCCGCAGGACCTCGAAGGCTGGATGGACGTGACGCATACGCCGGAAGACGTGAGAAAAGTCATCCGCACCGCAATGGAAACGGAACTCTCCGGCGGCAAGAAGACAGGCTTTGCCCCCTACCGCAAGGAAAACGGAATCGGATTCGATCATAAGTGGATCCTGATAACCGGAAGAAAATAAAATCATGATCAGAAAATAATAATAATAATACAAATTTTTAGAAGCAGGGCATGTTTATGGAAGAAGAACAATTGCAAAATCGCACGCCCCTGGAGAAAAAGGCTCCGGATATTGGAGAAATGGTGAACATTTTTTCCAAAGGAGAATACCTGGGGTTCAACCTTGCCTTCGTAAGGCCGAGGCCGGATGATGCCGTGCTCGACGTCGGAGCCGGTACTTGTGCAGTCAGCCGCGCATTCTCGCCTTACGTCCGTGCCGTCGTTCCGCTTGATGTGTCGGAAGAGGCGCTGGAAAAGGGACGGAAAGCAGCCGAGAAGGAAGGCCTTTCCAACTTGATTTACGTAAAAGGGATGGCGGAAGATCTGCCATTTCTTGATGAAACATTCGATATCACGCACTCGCGCCTGGCGTTCCATCATTTCAAGGACGTCTGGGAACCGTTTTCCGAAATGGCGCGCGTGACGAAGAAAGGCGGCCGCGTCGTTCTGGTCGACATGGAAGCAAGCGCAGAACCGTACCGCGTCATCCGTGACAAGATCGAACGCCTCCGCGACCCGTCGCACGTGAGGAATCTTACGCAGGACGAAATGCTCGCCCTTTTCAAAGGGGAGGGCCTCACCGTCGAAATGAGCACGTCGAAGGTCATCCCGCAGAAACTGACCCCGTGGCTCACGCTTTCGGGCGCCTCGAAGAAGGACGGGGAGGAAATCCGCCGCCTCATGGAAGAGGAACTCGCCGGCGGTGATAAGACGGGACTCAACCCGTACCGTATCGACGGGGATATCGGATTCAACCACAAGTGGATCCTGATCATCGGAAGAAAAGAAGGATACGAAGCATAAGGAGGCGCTTTTATGAGTTTTTATATTCGCTGCGGGAAGATCCGCGCGGGCGGCGCCGACATCTTCTACCGCGAGGCAGGAAGGGAAGATGCGCCGGTCATCGTGCTGTTTCATGGATTCCCGACGGCCAGCTACATGTTCTCTGACCTGATGCCGATCCTGGCAGAGAAATACCACGTCATCGCGCCCGATTATCCGGGCTTCGGCGAATCGGAAATGGTACCGCGCGATAAATTCGCGTATACATTCGATCATCTGGCCTCTGTCATGGACGATTTCCTCACAAGAATGCACGTGAAGAAATTTGCCATGTACATCTTCGACTACGGCGCTCCGATCGGCATGCGCATCGCATGCAAGCATCCTGACCGCATCACCGCGATCATCAGCCAGAACGGCAACGTCTACGAAGAAGGCCTCGGCGAGAAATGGAAAGCCCGCGCTGCCTACTGGGCCCATCCGACGGAAGAGCTCCGCGAATCCTTCAAGTCCGCCTTCCGCGCACCGGCTGTCACCGCGCAGTACATGGGCGGCGAGGCAGAAGGCAGCGTCCTTCCGGACCATTACACGCTTGACCTTTACTACATGAGCCGCGAAGGGGAAGACGAAATCCAGTCCGATCTCATTTACGACTACAGGACAAACGTCGCCTTCTACCCGACATTCCAGAAGTACCTGCGCACTTATCAGCCGCCGCTCCTTGCCATCTGGGGAAAGGACGACGTTTCCTTCATCCCGGCAGGTGCCAAAGCATTCCAGAAAGACCTCCCGAATGCCGTCATCCGCCTCCTCGACGCAGGCCACTTCGCACTGGAGACCCACTCCAGAGAAATAGGAAACAAGATCCTCCAGTTCCTTGCAAAGGAGAATATCTGATGAAAGTCTACCCGATGAGAAGAAAAGACAGACAGGCCGGCGAAGAAGACATCCTCCGCATCCTGAAAGAAAACGTCTACGGCGTCCTCTCCACCATCAGCGAAGACGGCTGGCCCTACGGCGTCCTCTCCACCATCAGCGAAGACGGCTGGCCCTACGGCGTCCCCGTCTCCTACGTCTACGAAGATGGGAAAATCTACTTCCACAGCGCGACGATGGGACATAAAGTGGACAACCTTGCGCACTCAGAGAAGGCATCCTTCTGCGTCGTAGGAAAGACCGAGCTCCTTCCCGAGCAGTTCTCCACCCGCTACGAATCCGTCATCGCCTTCGGCAGCGTCACCAAACTCGAAGGCCAGGACAAAATAGACGGCCTCATGAAACTCGGCGACGCCCTCTCCGAAGGCTACCAAGAACTCGGCCTCAAAAAAGCCGAAGCCGGCGTCAACCACTACAACTCCTACTGCCTCACCATAGAGGAAGTCACAGGGAAAATAAGGAAATAAAGGATATACAAAAAATAGACCCGCCGAAGGTCTATTTTTTATTTGGGGAGTGTTAGCGGTGCTGCGAACTCCGCTAACACTTGCTACCTCTACTCCTTCTTTATACATTTGCTAAATCCATACAGGAAACGTATAATGCTAATTAGATAAGGAGGGATGGTATGGATGTCGAGGTACTGAATCATTTCCTGACGGTGGTCAGGGAGGAGAATATTTCCAGAGCGGCGGAGCGGCTGCATGTGACGCAGCCGACGCTGTCCCGTCAGATGGCGGCGCTGGAGGAGGAGCTGGGGACGCAGCTTTTCATCCGCGGCAAGCACCTGCAGCTGACGGATGCGGGCGTGCTTCTTCGCGGACGCGCGGAGGAAGTGACGCAGATCATCGACAAGATCCGCATGGAATTCAAGGCAGGGGAAGAATTGTCCGGCGTCGTTTCGATCGGAACCGGCGGGCTCATGTCTGCGCAGATTCTTTCGAAGCTCATCAGTGAATTCCGCGCGCTTCATCCGGCTGTCCGTTTCAATATATACACGAACAGCGCCGATCATCTCCGCGAGCAGCTTGACCGCGGCCTTCTGGATTTCGCGTTCCTTCTGGAACCGGTGGACATCGGGAAGTACGACTATGTCCGCATGCAGGTGAAGGAGCGCTGGGGCATCCTGATGCCGAAGGGCCATCCGCTCGAAGAAAAGCCGCTCATTTCCAGAAAGGATCTCCTGCATCAGCCGCTCGTCATGACGAACCGCGCCAATGTCCAGAAGGAACTGGCAGGATGGTTCGGCGGCAGCATGGAGCACCTCGACTTCATCGCGACGTACAACCTCATCAATAATGTGGCGAACCTTGTCTCCGACGGCACAGCCTGCGCCATGACGCTCGAGGGTGCTGTCAATTTCCTGGATCCGCAGAAATTCACCTTCCGGCCGCTTTCGCCGGATCTTTCCGCAACGTCCGTCGTCGCATGGAAGAAATTATCGCCCTTCTTCGGCGCGGCATCCGCGTTCCTTTCAACGATCAAGAGGTATGCAAAAACTGAATAACGACGCATGAAATATAACTATTTTAAGTTGTAATTTGATTGCGGTATAGTGAATGCAGAGGAAACTCTGCATTTTTTTCATGGAAAGATTCCGCGCGGGTCTCCGCAGAAAGAATCCATAGCAGAAGGGGAGGAAAACGATGAAACATTCAGCACTTAAAAAATTCGCAGCCGCCGCCGTTCTGGCTGTTTCTTTCACGGGATTGTCCATGGTGAGCGCCAGCGCCGCAGAACCAGCGCCGGCTCCCGCTGTGAAGGTCACCGCCGGACATGACCAGCTCGGCAGCTTTGCACCGGAATTTGCTCATCTCAATGACGACGTCCTCTTCGGCGAAGTATGGTCGAGAACAGACAAGCTTCCGGCCAAGATCAGGAGCATCGTGACTGTCACGTCCCTCGTTTCGAGCGGCGTTCTCGACAGCTCGCTCAAGTTCCACATCATGAAAGCCAAGGAAAACGGCGTCAAGAAGGAAGAAATGGCAGAAATCCTGACGCAGACCGCTTTCTATGCAGGCTGGCCGAAGGCATGGGCCGCTTTCCGCTATGCCAAGGAAGTCTACGAAGGATAAGCGCATTCTCTGCAGAAAAGTATGCATTGAGTGAATATTTTTATATGAAATATAACTATTTCACATGCCAAACGAATCGCGGTATATTGGCCTTAGAGCAAAGCTCTGAGCACTTCAAAGGAAAAGGGGGCGGATCGCCTGTGGAAGAGACAACCTTGTCAGGAATCAAAGAGACGCTGAAGCGTGCGGGCGCGACGAAGGAGGAAGTCAGGGATTATCTGGCTCTGACTGAGCCCGAGGCAAGAAAGCAGCTCCTTTACCGGATTCGCAGAAAGGCGCTTAATGAGTGCCATGAAAAGCAGAAAACACTCGATGAACTGGATTTTCTGATATACAGGGAGGACAAATCATGAAAAAGAAATGGATCGCGCTTGCAGCGCTTGCAGCATCCTTCGCGCTTCTGACGGGCTGTGGTTCCGATACCGCCAGCGCCAAGAGCGCATCTGCCGCATCGGCCGCCGTTTCGGCAGCACCGGCAAAGAGTCAAAATAAAAGCGGGGAATCAGCAGTGAAGAAATCAGAAGAAAGAATCATCCGCATCACAGCGGGCAGCCATGTCATTCATGCCAAACTTTACGATAACGCGGCAGCCAGAGCCTTTTGGGACAAGATGCCCGTCACCTATTCGATGCAGAACCTGTACAACCGTGAAATGTGCTTCCGCATGGGAGCCGGCAGCCTTCCGACGAAGGAAGCTAAGGGCACCGGCTACAAGGTAGGGGATATTTCCTACTGGCCGCCGATGGGAAGCCTTGTCATCCTTTACAGCCAGAACGGCGAAGTCTTCGAACAGCAGCCGATCGGCCACACGGACGACGACATTTCATTCTTTGCCAACATGGGAACGACACCGATTATTTTCGAAAAATCCGAAGTATAATATAGGGAGGAATTCATTATGAAGGAACTCAGCGTATTCTTGACAGGGGAAAAGAACACAGCGTATGCCAAGTATTTCATCGGACAGAGCTACCTCTATCCGCTTTTGACCGAACAGGTCCATATTTCCAACGTCACCCTTGAACCGGGCTGCCGCAACAACTGGCACGTCCACACGAAAGACAGCTGGTTCCAGCACATCGCCATCGCAGTGCCGGGAGAAGAATGCGGCAACAAATGGCTCGAACCTGTATCTGACGAAGATTACAGCAAGCTTGACTGATTGAAGGAGGAAATGAAAATGGCAAAAGTAACAGCAGGAAGAGATCAGCTCGGCGAATTCGCACCAGAGTTCGCACATTTGAATGATGACGTCCTTTTCGGAGAAGTCTGGGCCAGGGAAGACAAACTCTCCCCGAAACTGAGAAGCATCGTGACCGTCACTGCCCTGATGGCAAGCGGAGCGCTGGACAGCTCGCTGAAGTTCCACATTTCCAAAGCTAAGGAAAACGGCGTCACTCAGGAAGAAATGGCAGAAATCCTGACCCACGCTGCCTTCTATGCAGGCTGGCCGAAAGCATGGGCTGCATTCAATTTCGCAAAAGAAGTGTATAAAGATTGAGAATCCTCATCCTGAACGGCAGCGCAAGGGCGCATGGAAATACGAGCACCCTCACCGCCGCTTTCAAAAGAGGCGCTGAAGAAGCGGGCAACGACGTCGTCGAACTTCCCGTCGGCCGCATGGCCATCCGCGGCTGCCTTGGCTGCGAATACTGCCACGGCAGGGGACACGGCGAATGCATCATCAGGGACGATGAGAAGGAAGTCAAAGAGGAAATGAAGAAGGCGGACATGCTCGTTTTGGCCAGCCCGATCTATTTCTTCTCCCCATCCGCCCAGCTTGAAGCCGCCATCCAGCGCATGCATGCCAAAGGCATCCCGGACAACATCCGCGAAAGCGCCATGATCCTCACCTCCGGCTCCCCGGGCGTCTACGACGCAGCGAAGGCGCAGTACAAAGCTATCTTCGATTATCTGGGCACCAGGGACAGAGGCATCTTCACCGCCTGCGGCAGCGAAAGCAGATTCGAAAGAAAACAGAAGGAACTCGAAGACTTCGGGCGCTCCCTCGTTTCATAAAGGAGGAAATCCATGATATTAAGCGAAACATATACATTGAAAGACAGTCTGACCATCCCGAAATTTGGCCTTGGCACATGGCTCATCGATGACAAGGACACAGCAGAAGCTGTCAGAAAAGCCATCGGTTTCGGTTACCGTCTGATCGACACCGCCCAGGCATACGGCAACGAAAGAGGCGTCGGCGAAGGCGTCCGCACCGCATCCGTCCCGAGAGAAGACATCTTCGTCACCAGCAAGATTGCCGCTGAACTCAAAGACTACGAAAGCGCATCCAAATCCATCGACGAGACCTTAAACAAAATGGGCCTTGACTACATCGATATGATGCTCATCCACAGCCCGCAGCCGTGGAAAGAAGTCAACCAGTCCGAAAACCGCTGCCTCCTCGCCAAACGCGAAGTATGGAAAGCCCTCGAAGACGCTTACGACGAAGGTAAAGTCAAAGCCATCGGCGTCGCCAACTTCCTCGAAGAAGACCTGATGAACATCCTTGAAAACTGCAGGATCCGCCCGATGGTCGACCAGCTCCTCTGCCACGTCGGCAACACGCCATTCGGTGTCATCGACTTCTGCAAGAAAGAAAACATCTTAGTCGAAGCCTACTCGCCGATTGCCCATGGCGCAGCCCTGAAACTCAAGGACATCGAACCCATGGCAAAGAAATACGGCGCTACCATCGCCCAGCTCTGCATCCGCTACGACCTCCAGCTCGGCACCGTCGTCCTTCCAAAGACAGCCAACCCGGACCACATGAAAGCCAATGCAGACGTCGACTTCACTATTTCCGATGAAGACATGGAAACCCTGAAGAAAATCACCTTCAAAGACTACGGCGAAGCATCCCACTCCCCGGTATTTGGTGGGAAGATTAAATAAAAGAATCACTGAAAAGGAGACCTGAAGAGGGTCTCTTTTTTAGTGCTGCATTTCTGCTTCCAATGCCTGTTCACTTGCGTACAGCACAGATATCCAATAAGATATTAATCTTAAAATAAGTTATTACTAATTTTCATTCTATTATCTAACTTATTTTAGATTAACATAAGATTAATATAACATTTGACACTCTAATTAACTGACCTATAAAATTAAAGAAGCATTAATTTGCTCACTTAATATTAATTAAAGGGATGTTAAGATGAGACAATTAAAAAGAAGGGTGACTGTATGCCTGATTGCCATGATGGCTGCAGGGAGTGTTTCGCCGCTCGCTTTTGCGGACAGCACGGAAGGGTCCAGGTCTTACGGGCCGGCACTGACGCTGACGGGGCCTGAGGCTGACCTGGCATCAAAGATTCACTCGGGAACGAATCTTAAGATCGATGTACCGGAGGGCGGGAACCTTGCAGGGACACTGGTTGCCCGCGGGAAGTACAATGTGATGTTGATCGATGGGACAAAGGGAACGATCGGGAAGGACGATGGCAAAGCTGACGATACGATTACGATCATCGTCCATTCGAAGTATCTGGACAGTGCTTTCATCAAAAATCATTACGATCTGGATAAAGATTATTCAGGAACACTCACGGTGAATGATCCTATCGTGGCAAAGGCAGAAAAGGGCGGGACGATACAGATCGAAGGAAAGAATATGAATTTCAACCTGCTCTATGCGCATAAGAACCAGTGGTATGAACCGGCTGATGAGGAAGAGTATCACTCCTCGGTCATCGTCCACCTCACCGGGGATCTCGTAGCGGGCGATGCGAATAATGAAATCGGAGACCGCGGGAATGACTGGATCAGCCAGAGCGGCATTGCCGGAGGGTCTTACCGCGTGGGAGATATCCAGACGAGGTCCGGCGAGGGCATCATTTCGGTGGATGCGAATTCCATGACGATCAACAGTGTTTCCGGATTTGAGGAGTCGGAAATCACGCTGAAAGCGAAGGATTTCATCAAGGCGAATAATGTCTCGAACCGGCACGAATCCAAGCTCACGATGCGGGCCAAGACGATCGAGATGAACGGACTTGGCACAAACAGTGACCTGGCGGAAACGGTCGTCGGCGATGAGAATACGGAATCTCTTACCGTCCATGATTCTGTCGTCCTTTCAGGAGGCCGGTCGAAGATGGCGCTCACAGGGAAGAGCATCCATCTGGAAGGCGGGCTTGAATTTGATGAAACGAGCACTTCCTCCATCAAGTCAAAGACAGCGGATACATTCTCCATCAAGGGCAATGATGTTTCCATGAAAGGAAATATTATTCTCGCAGGGGATGAAGGCACGATTGAAGCGGACACGCTGACACTGGAAGGGAAAAAGGTGCAGGCCAAGGGACGCTCGAACGTTTCCATTTCCGCCAATACGATCAATGGCACGATGGACTCACTGAATCTTGATCTTCTGGACACGAGAAATCCAAAGGAAGAGTACAAGAACACAGTCACAATCGCGGCCAAAAATGGAGGAACACTTGCCATCAAGGATCCGATCATGGTAAAAGAAGGCGGCAATACGCTGGATATCCACGGCCTTGAAAATCTTTCAGCCGGTGCGCTCATCATGGATGCTGCATCCTACGCAGAAGCAGCGGATTCATCTGTAACGCTTGGCGCAGAAAATATCAGTCTGGAAAGTATCGCAAATACGAAGGGCAACGCCAGGAACGGCAAGCCGGTCGACCAGTCCATTTCCATCAGCCACTCCGGCACGGCAAAGGTGGAAGCAGGGAAGACGCTCACTCTGGAGGGCGGCGTGAAGAATATCAACGGGACGGCAGTCCTGTCTGCTCCCGAAGCGCATCTTTACCGCGTCCAATCTGTCGGATCGGATGTCTATGCAGCTTTGGAAGAAGGAGCAGAAACGACGGTCAATGCGGATTCTCTTTCTCTTGATACGTCGGCAAGCGCGATATTCCTTGGCAATAAAGTGACAATCAATGCCAAAGAACTGAAATTCAATCCGGAAGGCCATTACTATGAAGCGGCCCCCGCGGATCCTGATCAGGGAATCCCTTATGATGTTTCCGCCGATGCAGACGGGCCGTACAAGGATGAAGGCACCGTCTGGGCATCGTATGGCGGTGTCATGGATATCAATATCAGCAAGGGCGGCACTTTCGAAGGTGCTGCGGCTGTGGATAATGAGAAGATGAATATCGACAAGGATCTTGCTATGTATGCCAAGTATCCGGATTACAAAGAAAGGTTTGGCGCGCTCCTTGCCAATAAGGCCGGCAAGGTCAATGTCAGCCTGGATGAAGGATCCCAATGGAATGTGACGAAGGATTCAACAGCGTCCTCTCTGTCCATGAAGCAGGCCACTCTGAATCTTTCCGGAAAAGATACGCCGGTAACGCTGACTACGGATGATTTCAAGAGTGAGAACGGCACGCTGGCTGTCAAAGTGACGGATGATGCGCACAGTCTCCTCAATACGAAAACAGCATCCGGCACGGTCTATGTCAGTGCCAACGGAGAAAAGGGCGTGACCCCGGCCTCCGAACTGGCCAAGACAAAGATCATGTCTTTTGATCAAGGAAGCAGTGTAACCCTTAAGGGCGTCACCACGATGACGGATGAGAGCATGTACGGCATCGTGACACCAGTCAGCCAGGATGAAAGTGCAGGCTATGTCGGAGGGAAGTATGAAGTGGATAAGAATGTTGTTTCCGATAAAGCTCTCCGTACGATAGGCGCTGTCAGAAGAGCAGGCCGCTTCATCATGGCAGGCATGGATGCGCCGCTCTATCCAGACAGCAATGATGAAAATGTATGGGCGCACTGGTCACGCGGCAATTACGGTCCGGGAGACTGGAGCGGAAGCCACAACGATCTGGCGGCTGGTGTCGATCTCTATCATACCGATCATTCCCGCGCCGGTATTTCTGTCATGCATACGAATTCCTCGCTCGACAGGACGGAAAATCTCGGCGAAGTGTCCATGAAGAAGAAATTCACCCGTGTCTCCCTTTACGGGCGTCATGACTTTGCAGGCGGACTCCACGCGGCAGGAGATGTCTTTGCCGGCGGAATCCGCATCAAGGACACCAGTCTGGTGGATATGAGCACGCGCACAGCGGGAGTCCATGCGGAAGTTGGCGTGGATGTCCCGGCAGGAAGGGGCACGATCACACCTCTTGTCCGCGCCGCTTATGCAGGCATCCGCGGATTCACGACGAAGGATGGGGAAGGATTCCCGTTCACCATGAAGGAAAGCCATTACAGCTCCTTCTCAGCCGGGCTCAAGGCGTCCCTTCCGCTCTCGCCGGTATCGCTTCTTACCGCTTATGCAGGCTGGGGCATCCGCACCGGATATGATATCGACGGCACCATGTCTGATGCGTGGAATACGATGGACATTTCCGAAAGCGGAAAGGAACACGTCAAGACACTCGGCATCGGCTACCGCTGTGACGTTACGCCATTTGCGCGCCTGTCCCTGTCCGCTGCCCGCGAATTCTCTTCCGGTCTTCATGACGACTGGAATTTCCAAGTCTCTGCAGCCTATAAATTCTAATTGATTTCCACGTAAAAAAGGGGCTGTGACGAAATGGTTAATCATTTTGCCGCAGGCCCTTTTTCTATTGGAATATTCCATTAAAGGATTATCTAACAAATGTATTTATTGGTTCTATCTGAAAACCTCAAAACCTCGCTTTGCTCGAAAACTACTGTATTCCCCGGCTTCGCCGGGACCTTTGGTATGATTCAACAAGAAAGACAGAATAATATCATAAATATATTAGGAG
>ERZ1023818.159-NODE-159-length-15466-cov-16.457595_pt1 | contig 15466 bp, 9 predicted proteins | sample MGYA00380378_ERZ1023818 | MGnify/ENA primary metagenome ERZ1023818 (study PRJEB33179, sample SAMN07449062) | human gut metagenome | biome: Human-gut; feature: Human associated habitat; material: Faeces | host: Homo sapiens | place: India:Kasaragod | collected... | reverse complement strand
TACAAAACTGCTTCCGCATAAGAAACAATCGCTTGTGCCGTTTTCTCCACAGCTAAGCGAACCGTATCCAGACAAACGTCATAATCGTTGGCATTTCCCCAAGTCAACCCCGTATAGTAACTATGATAAGCCACACGGCAATCATCAACATGTTCCACAAACTCAGCCGCCTCAGCATAAGAAAGCTTCTGCTCCTCCTTGATCTCCGCAATACGAGCCTTTACATCACCCTTGAGGAACACCGACACCAAGTCTTTGCGTTCACGGAAGATGTAATTGCCACAACGCCCGATAACGACACAATTCTCCTGTCCTATCATATCAGCCAAGACACGAAGAGGTTTTTCTGTAAGTAATCTTTGATTCTCACCCAGGGAAGACATTGAAAAGAGCAGTTCGTCAACAGGATCTTCATCGAAGAAAGCTTCCATCTCATCCAAGACCCCACGCTCTTCCGCCATTTCCATCAAATTCTTACGGGTATAAAACGGAATACCATAATGTTCTGCAAGCAATCTGCCTACCCGAACAGCGCCACATCCACATTGGCGCGCAATCGTAATAATCATGATAGTATAAATTTTAAATTAAACGTATATCGTATATAAAGCAAGAAAGCTAAGAAGATTTGATTCTTCTTAGCTTTCTAAAGTCGGGGCGACAGGATTCGAACCTGCGACCACCTGTTCCCAAAACAGGAGCGCTACCGGGCTGCGCTACACCCCGCTAACAATAGAAGCGATAACCAGAAGCAATGATTTGAAGTCGGGGCGACAGGATTCGAACCTGCGACCACCTGTTCCCAAAACAGGAGCGCTACCGGGCTGCGCTACACCCCGCTTTCTTCTCACAATGAAATTACTTCTACAGTAAGCATCATTTCTGAATTGCGGGTGCAAAGGTACAACATTTTTCTTATTCCACCAAATTTTTCAGCAACTTTTTTTGTAAAAATATGCATTTATTCAGTTTTTTCCTAAAAAAAGGGCAACTTCCGAAGAAATTACCCCTTTATACCTTAATTATATATGGCGATTGATGAATTTTCAACAACCGCATTGTTTTGCTATTACGCCTTGATGATGCCTTCCTCTACGAAAATCTTCTTCAAGATCTCAACAGCCTTCTCTACCTGCTCTCTTGTATGAGTAGCCATAAGAGCAAAACGCACCAATGTGTCCTGAGGAGCACATGCTGGTGGGATAACAGGATTGATGAACACACCTGCATCATAAGCCAGCTTGGTAACAACGAATGTCTTCTCTGCATCACGAACGTAGAGAGGAATGATAGGACTCTCAGTCTCACCAATCTCGAAACCTTCCTCACGGAAACGCTTCAAAGCATAGTTGGTAACATCCCAAAGATTCTCAAAACGCTCAGGCTCCTTCTGGATGATATGGAGAGCCTCGAGAGCTGCAGCAGTTGCAGCTGGAGTGTTAGATGCACTGAAGATGTAAGTACGGCAGTTGTGACGGAGGAAATTGATGGTATCCTTATCTGATGCGATGAAACCACCGATAGATGCCAGACTCTTAGAGAAGGTACCCATGATGAGATCTACCTCATCGGTCAGACCGAAATGATCGCAGACACCACGTCCCTGCTTACCAAACACGCCAAGGCCATGAGCCTCATCTACCATGATAGAGCAGTTGTACTTATGCTTCAACTTCACGATTTCTGGCAAGTTAGCCAAATCGCCCTCCATAGAGAACACGCCATCCACAACGATGAGCTTGACTGCATCCTCAGGAAGCTTAGAGAGCACGCGCTCCAAATCTTCCATATCGTTGTGCTTGTAGTGAAGCTGGGTAGCGAATGAAAGACGACGGCCATCTACGATACTGGCATGATCACGGTCGTCACAGATGATATAATCACCGCGGCCTACAACACATGCCAACACACCCTGGTTTACAGAGAAACCAGTAGAGAAGCACAATGTCTCATCCTTGCCCATAAACTCAGCAAGCTCTTTTTCGAGCTGCACATGCAAATCGAGTGTACCATTGAGGAAGCGGCTACCAGCACAGCCAGAGCCGTACTTGTCGAGAGCAGCCTTAGCTGCATCGATAACTCGCTGATCATTAGTCAAACCCTGGTAAGCATTAGAACCGAACATCAGGATCTTATGACCATCGATGTCAGTTACCTCTGTCATCTGCTTACTTGTGATCTCACGGAAGTATGGATACACACCGGCTTCCATATACTTCTGAGGTACACGATAATTCTTGTATCTTTCTTGTAATTGTCCCATTATAATAGGTGTACTTTATTTCTATTTTAATTTATTTTCTAGTTTCAGGGTGCAAAGATACAAAAAAAGACTAATATAACCGCTTTTTTCCTAAGAAAGTTTACTTTTATGCTTTTTTTAGTAGATATTTCTTGCCATTTTAGGGATTTTTATTACTTTTGCAGTTTAAAAATACAATTTCTTGACTAAGATATGAAAAAAAAGATAGTTTTCATCATGAACCCGATTTCTGGAACCAGCAGCAAAGCGGCGGTTCCCAGTTTGATAGATTCTACTTTGGACAAGGAGCAGTTCGAGTACGAGATAAAAATGACTGAAAGACCAGGACACGCCTCAGAACTGGCAGCCGAAGCCAGAGACAACCACGCAGACATCGTGGTGGCTGTAGGTGGCGATGGCACTGTGAACGAGGTAGCCCGTTCCCTCGTCCATTCCGACTCTGCATTAGGCATTCTGCCTTGCGGCTCAGGAAACGGCCTGGCGCGCCACCTGCTGTTGCCAATGAACTTGAAGAAGAGCATTGAGATCATCAACGCCTGCGAAATACACGACCTAGACTACGGAGTCATCAACGAATACCCATTCTTCTGCACTTGCGGAATGGGCTTCGACGCCTTTGTCAGTATGAAGTTTGCAGAAAGCGGAAAGCGTGGACCGATCAGCTATGCAGAGAACATCCTGAGAGAAGGCTTAAAATATGAGCCTGAAACATATACTCTGGAGGATGAGACAGGAACAAAACAATATAAAGCGTTTCTCATCTCATGTGCCAACGCTTCCCAATACGGCAACAACGCCTATATTGCCCCACAGGCATCTATGAGCGACGGACTGATGGATGTAGTCATCATGGAACCGTTTGATGTCATCGAAGCTTCACAGGTTAGTTTCGACATGTTCAACAAGACCCTCGACAAAAACTCGAAGATCAAGTCTTTCCGGTGCAAGAAGCTCCACATCACCCGCAGCAAGCCAGGTGTCATCCATTATGATGGCGACCCTGTGATGACCGGCGCCGACATAGATGTGCACATGGAAGAAAAAGGCATCAAGATGATTGTAAATCCGTTTGCAGACAAGAGTGTGCGCAAGCCGAACGTCATCCAATCAGCCTTTGCCGATTTCTTCAACGACATCAATGTTGTACGCGATGACATTCACAAAGACATCCAGCGCCAAAGCAAACGAGTAGGAGCCATCAGCAAGCTCGTACAGAGAAAGCTGAACCTCTAGCCCTTACCAAATATAGAATTCTTCCGTAATTTTCGCATACCACTCTGACCGGTTCCCCTCGGAATCGGTCATTGTTTTTATAGTATTTTCCATTCCATTATACCGATGTTTTGCAAATGACAGAAGATAACGTTTCGGCTGTTTGCGCTCTACAGTCTTAACGCCACACTGCCGGATAAGATAAAAACCTAGCATACAAGCTTCCGACACAACCACCTCAAGAACCTCTGAAGGAACAATCACGGAAAAAACGCCATCATCACTCAGTAGCATTTTTGCACCCCTGAAAAGATCCCTGAAAGGCAAACTATCCGTATGGCGGGCCATCGTACGTTTACTGTCTGGATTTTTTAGACTATTCAAGAAGAAAGGAGGATTGCTTACGATTGCATCAAAAGACTCCTCAGAATGATAGTCCTGCAATCGGCAGCACTCTATTTCGACACGATCGGCAAAAGGACTTGCCGCCACATTCTCTGCAGCCTCCTCACAAGCCTCTCCATCCATATCAATACCCAGCACCTGCGCCTCAGGGAAGCGCTGCGCCATCATCAGCGAAATGAGTCCGGTCCCCGACCCGATATCCAAAATGCGTTTACCGCCAGGTGCCCATGCTCCCAGCAACACACCATCCGTTCCCACTTTCATGGCGCAACGATCCTGATGAATCTCAAATTGTTTGAATTTAAATCCAGTCATAGTTTTACTTTTAAAATAGTAACGCAAAAATCAGCATTTTATTACAGTCTTCTTGCTTATATTAATAATAATATCTAATAAAGAGGTGATTTTCGGAAAAAACGATGGGATTCTCGGCAAAAATTACTAACTTTGCACCCTATAAATATATATTCAAGAGAATATACACCCCAAAAAGTGTTTATCAAAATAGAACAGAAATTCATATACACCCCAAAAAGTGTTTATCAAATAGAATATGAACAGAAATTCGAATACACAAATCCAGATGATAGCCGACTTTGAGGGCGATGCATCCGTATTGATACAAGAAAGGGAGGCAGGAATCTATCCTACCCTCTGCACTCGCGACCTGGTGGTTTTTCCATCCGTGCTTACTCCTATCTTGATAGGCAGGGCGGAAAGCAAGGAGCTGGCAAACATGCTGGAGCAAAATCCAGAAACAGTATTCTGCATCTTTTGCCAGAAGCATGCGGACATAGACTCACCTAATCAGGAAGACTTGTACGAAACCGGAACATTTGCCAAGCTGATGAGAGTCATCAATATGCCAAACGAAGAGCACCAGAAGACCATCATCGTGCAGGGTTTAGGCCGATGCAAGCTGAAGCAGATTGTAGATAAGGATCCATTCTATCTTGCAGATGTAGAAAGTCTGCCAGAGACCTGGCCTACCGAAAAGGAAGCCGAAGATCCTATGTTCAAGGCATTGACCCAAACATTCTTCGAGGAATCTATCAAATTCATTCAGTACAATGAGAACATTCCAAACGAGGCTGTCTATGCGATCAATGAGATTACCAATCGCTTCGTGAAATGCAACTTCATCTGCACCTCCCTGCCTTTTACGGCAGAAGACAAGATCAAGATGCTGGAACAGGAGAAGCTGTCAGAGCGACTGATAGAGGCACTCAAGGCCTTGCACAAGGAGCAGAAACTGCTCTACCTGCAAAATGAAATCAGGAACAAGACGCAGTTTGATCTCGACGAGCAGCAGAAGGAATATTACCTGAAGCAGCAGATCAAGAACATCAAGGAAGAGCTGGGCGAAGGCGAAAGCAGTCCGGAAAAGAAGGAGCTGCTCGAAAAAGCCAAGACCAAGAAATGGAACGAGGCAACCCAGAAGGTTTTTCAGAAAGAGTTGGCCAAACTCGACAACATCCATCCTCAGAGCCCAGACTACCCTATCCAGCTCAACTATCTGCAGACGCTGGTAGATTTGCCTTGGGGCGAATACACCGAGGATGACCTCAGCCTGTCTCATGCCCAGAAGATTCTCAACCAGGACCACTACGGCATGGAGAAAGTAAAGGAACGCATCCTGGAATATCTTGCCGTAAGATCCCTGAAGGGTGGAATGCAGAGTCCGATTCTCTGCCTCTATGGTCCTCCGGGAGTCGGCAAGACCAGTCTGGGCAAGAGCATTGCCAAGGCCATGAAGCGCAAATACGTAAGAATGTCTCTGGGAGGTCTGCACGACGAAGCCGAGATTCGCGGTCACCGCCGCACTTATATCGGAGCCATGCCTGGCCGCATTGTCAAGAACATCCTCAAGGCAGGCAGTAGCAACCCTGTCTTCATTCTCGACGAGATAGACAAGGTTTCAGCCAACAACCACCAGGGTGATCCAGCATCAGCCTTGCTTGAAGTACTCGACCCAGAGCAGAACAACACCTTCCACGACAATTACCTGGATGTGGATTACGATCTCTCTAAGGTTCTCTTCATCGCAACCGCCAATGACATCAGCTCAATCCCACGTCCTTTGCTCGACCGAATGGAGCTCATCGAAGTAGGCGGCTACATTACGGAGGAGAAGATAGAGATTGCCAAGCGCCACCTGATTCCGAAGGAATTGGAGAATACAGGTCTCGACAAGTTCACCCCGAAGGTAAGCTTCAACAAGGCAGCCATTGAGGGCATCATCGAGCACTACACCCGAGAAAGCGGTGTGCGCCAGCTCAAGAAGCAGATCAACAAGGGACTGCGCAAGATGGCCTACAAGCTCGCCTATTCCAAGGAATTGGAGAAGCCATCCATCACCGCAGCAGACCTGAAGGAGATTCTCGGCACCGCCCCATTCACCCGCGACATCTATCAGGGCAACGATTATGCCGGAGTAGTAACAGGACTTGCATGGACCTCTGTGGGCGGAGAGATTCTCTTTATCGAAACCTCTCTGAGCAAGGGACGACAGGGCAAGCTTACCCTGACCGGTAATCTGGGAGATGTGATGAAGGAATCGGCAGTCATCGCCCTGGAATACATCAAGGCGCATATCGACCTGCTGGGCGTGGATTACCGCATCTTTGAAAACTGGAACATCCATATCCACGTACCTGAAGGAGCAACGCCAAAAGACGGTCCTTCGGCAGGTATTACCATTGCCACCAGTATTGCTTCGGCCATCACCCAGCGCAAGGTTCGCAAGAACATAGCCATGACCGGCGAGATTACCCTTCGCGGCAAGGTGCTCCCAGTGGGAGGCATCAAGGAGAAGATCCTGGCAGCCAAGCGTGCCGGCATTACAGACATCGTGATCTGCAAGGAAAACAAGAAGAACATCCTCGACATTCCAGAAAAGTATCTCAAGGGCGTAGAGTTCCATTATGTAGAAGATGTAGCAGATGTCTGGGAGTTTGCCCTCACCGACGAGAAGGTAAAGCACCCTATCGACTTCACCATTCCAGAAAATGACAAAAAAGAAAAGAAATGAAATTTGAACTACAAGTAACAGATAAGGCAAGCGATGCTCGCACCGGCATCATCACCACCGACCACGGACAGATCAAGACTCCGATCTTCATGCCTGTGGGAACTGTGGGCAGCGTAAAGGGTGTACATTTCGAAGAATTGCGCCAGCAGGTAAAGGCCCAGATCATCCTGGGAAACACCTACCATCTCTACCTGCGCCCGGGACTCGAAGTCATCAAGGCGGCAGGCGGACTGCATAAGTTCAACGGCTGGGACCGTCCTATCCTCACCGACAGCGGCGGTTTCCAGGTATTCTCGCTTACCGGAATCCGCAAGCTCAGAGAAGAGGGCTGCGAGTTCCGTTCCCACATCGATGGCAGCAAGCATTTCTTCACACCAGAGAACGTGATGGATACAGAACGCATCATCGGTGCCGACATCATGATGGCTTTCGATGAGTGTCCTCCCGGACAGAGCGACTTTATGTATGCGAAGAAGAGTCTGGAGATGACCCAGCGCTGGCTCGACCGCTGCATCAAGCGCTTCGACGAGACAGAACCTCTCTACGGTTATCAGCAGAGCCTCTTCCCTATCGTCCAGGGTTGTACTTTCCCAGAGCTGCGCCGCGAAGCAGCCAAGTACATTGCCGACAAGGGAGCTGACGGAAATGCCATCGGCGGTCTTGCCGTAGGCGAGCCTACCGAGGTGATGTACGAGATGATCGAGGTGGTGAATGAGATTCTTCCAAAGGACAAGCCTCGCTATCTGATGGGCGTAGGAACTCCCCAGAACCTGCTCGAGGCCATCGAGCGCGGTGTTGATATGTTCGACTGCGTAATGCCAACCCGCAACGGCCGCAATGCGATGCTCTTTACCTATAATGGTACGATGAACATGCGCAACAAGAAGTGGGAGATGGATTTCAGTCCAGTGGATCCAGACGGCTGCGACATCGACCAGATTACCACCAAGGCCTACCTGCACCATCTCTTCAAGGCCCAGGAGCTCCTTGCCATGCAGATTGCCAGCATCCACAACCTCTCGTTCTATCTCCGTCTCGTTACAGATGCGCGCCATCATATCGAGCAGGGCGACTTCGTAGAGTGGAAACGCTCTATCATCGATCAACTCGGCCGACGAATCTAGCTTGAGCGTTGAGCATTGAACTTTATAGGATGCTCCTATACATATTTTACATTAAATGATGAAAGATTATAAATACATCAGAAAACATCGCAGACTACTCAAGATGGGCAGAGCCTTCGAATCTCGCTTCGGCTGGCTCATAGCCATCCTGCAGCGCATAGCCCGCATTCTAGGCTGGATCGGGCACAAGCTGCGATTCCTCAGGGTGCTCAGGTATCTCAACCCACTGAGATACATCAAGCGGTTAGACTGGTACATTATCAAGAAGTTCGTAGGCTACTACTTCTTCTCGATTGCACTGATCATCTCCATCTCCATCGTGTTCGACTTCAATGAGAACCTGGCGAAGTTCACGGAGTATCATGCACCGGCCAAGGCCATCATCTTCGATTATTATGCCAACTTCATCCCTTACTTCGCCAACCTCTTCAGTGCGTTGTTCGTGTTTGTGGCGGTCATCCTCTTCACGTCGAAGCTGGCAGGCAACTCTGAAATCATCGCCATTCTGGCATCAGGTGTTTCCTTCAAGCGACTCCTTCGTCCTTACCTCATCACCTGCATCATGCTCTCTGCCTTGAGCTATGTACTCTCTGCCTACGTGATTCCACACGGCACGGTAGTACGCCAGAACTTTGAGACGATGTACAAGAACAAGAAGAAGAATACTTCTGCCGAAAACGTACAGCTACAGGTAGATAAGGGTGTTATTGCCTATATGCAGCACTACGACAACAACTCGAAGCGAGGTTACGGATTCTGTCTCGACAAGTTCCAGGACAAGAAACTCGTAAGCCACCTTACGGCGATGGAGATTCAGTATGATACGATCTCCGACAGCAAATACCACTGGAAACTGAGCAACTGGAAGGTGCGCCAGCTGAAAGGTATGAAGGAGCACATCACCAGCGGAGCACAGAAGGATACGCTGATTACGATGGAGCCTACCGACCTGGTTTATTCCAAGGGTCAGCAGGAAACCTTCACCAGTCCGGAACTGAAGGAGTACATTTCCAAGCAGATCAACCGCGGTTCGGGCAATGTGGTGCAGTATCAGGTAGAATACCACAAGCGCATCGCCGCCTCGTTTGCCTCCTTCATCCTCACCATCATCGGAGTGTCGCTTTCATCGCGCAAGCGTAAGGGAGGAATGGGCTTATCTTTGGGAATCGGTCTTGCACTGAGCTTCGGCTACATCATGCTGCAAACCGTATCGGCAACCTTTGCCATCCAGGCAAACTTCCCTCCGGCACTTGCCGCCTGGTTGCCAAACATCATCTTCGCCTTCGTTGCCTACTTCTGCTACCGCAAGGCTCCGAGGTAATTAAACATTGAAACAAAGAACCTTGACCATTGGAACGGATGAAGATCCATCCGGCCCATTGGTCAACAAAAGAAAGGAAAAGAATGTATTTCGACGAATTAGATTTGAATGACAACGTGCTCGACGCATTATACGACATGCGCTTCGACACTTGCACCCCTGTACAGGAAAAATGTATTCCTGAGATATTGGAAGGTCACGACGTATTGGGCGTGGCACAGACCGGAACGGGTAAGACAGCAGCCTATCTGCTCCCAGTATTGAGCAAGCTTGATGATGGCGGCTATCCGAAAGACGCCATCAACTGCGTCATCATGTCGCCAACTCGCGAGTTAGCCCAGCAGATAGACCAGGCCATGCAGGGCTTCGGCTACTACCTGCAGGATGTGAGCAGCGTGGCTGTTTATGGCGGCAACGACGGCAACCGCTACGATCAGGAGCTGAAGAGCCTCCGCATGGGTGCTGATGTCGTGATTGCTACTCCAGGTCGCCTCATCACCCACATTTCCCTGGGTAATGTAGATCTGAGCAAGGTAAGCTTCTTCATTCTCGATGAGGCCGACCGCATGCTCGATATGGGCTTCTCTGAAGACATCAATACCATCGCTTCCAAGTTGCCAAAGACCTGCCAGACCATCATGTTCTCTGCCACCATGCCTGAGAAAATTGAGGAACTTGCCAAGGCTCTGCTCAAGGATCCTGTAGAGATCAAGCTTGCCGTAAGCAAGCCTGCCGAGAAGATCAAGCAGGAGGCTTACGTTTGTTACGAGACCCAGAAGATGACCATCATCAAAGATATCTTCAAGGCTGGCGATATGAAGCGCGTCATCGTGTTCAGCGGCAGCAAGATGAAGGTGAAGCAGCTGGCTGCTGCCCTTCAGCAGATTGGCATCAACTGCGGTGCAATGCACTCCGACCTGGAGCAGGCAGAGCGCGATGATGTGATGTTCAAGTTCAAGAGCGGTCAGTTCGACGTACTGGTTGCTACGGATATCGTGGCTCGTGGAATCGATATTGATGATATCGAGATGGTCATCAATTATGACGTTCCTCACGATACTGAGGATTATGTTCACCGCATCGGCCGTACAGCCCGTGCCAACCGCGATGGTAGAGCCATCACCTTCGTCAACGAGGAAGACCAGTACTGGTTCCAGCAGATTGAGAAATTCCTGGAGAAGGTGGTAGAGAAGATGCCTCTGCCGGAAGATTGCGGCGAAGGTCCTGAATACATCAAGCTCAACAAGCCTTCAAAACGCAACAATGGTCGAAAGGGCAAGGGCGGAAAGCAGGGCGGAAACAACCGCAACGGCAACCGCGGCGGCAACAATAACAGCAACGGCGAGGGCGAGGGCAAGACCAAGACCAGCGCCAAGAGCCGCAGACAGAAAGACCGCGACCAGACTTCACACAAGCGCAAGCCAAACAAGCCAAACGAGCGTCAGGAAAAGACTCCTCAGAACAATGGCGAGAATGGTGCACAGAAGAATCACGAGAATGGTGCACAGAAGAATGGCGAGTTCAAGAACAATGAACAGAGAAACGCTGAGCAGCACAACGGCGAGCAGAAGAATCGCAATAACAACAAGCGCCGCAACAATAAGCAGCGCAACAACAATAAGCAGCGCAACAACGAGAACGGCAACCAGCAGGGCAATCAGCAGTCTAACGGCAACCAGCGCCCAGGCAATGAGAACAATGTTCGTCCTGGAAGCAATGGCCGAGGCAGAGGCGTAGCCCAGAAGAAGCAGGGCGGCGCTCAGCAGAACCAGCAGAAGCGACAGGGCGCTGCTCCTCAGAACCAGCAGAAGAAGGGAACTGAGAATTCCGGTCCTCGCAAGTACGCTCCTGTTGTCAATCCACAGAAGAACGATAATCCTGTGAAGAAATTCATCAAGCGTATCTTCGGATTCGGCAAATAATCTCAAGAGAGAGTAATCTCAAGAGAGAATAATCTCCCGAAATGATGTATTCCTGCTTCCAGGCAGGCTTATACATTATTATATATATGAGAAGCCCGATAAGAGAGTTGGACTATCCCAACCTTTTATCGGGCTTCTCTTTTTTAAACGAACCTGAAAACACGGCTAAAATGGACAGAAATAAAAGACTCCCAGTCACTCCGCTGATGTTCTTCAGCCTCATACTATCACTTAGCATCATCACAGCCAGATACAGCTATGATTACTTCTCCACGCGCTATTGGCTCATCGCAGCCATCATTGCCATAGCCTTAGCCGGCTGCTGCTATGTACTCCATGAAAACCGTCAGCTTTCCCGGCTCTTCTTCAGAAAAATCAAGCAGTTGGTCCTTCTTCAGAGCCTCCTTCTGTCGCTCAGCCTGTTCTGTCTGGGCGGTTTCATCACCTCCCATCATATCGATAAGACGAAAGTACCTGGCAGCATCATGACCTACCAGTCACTCTCCCCCATCGACCGCACCATCCTGGCAAGCCGTTCCTTCCGCCAGCAGCTGGAACAGCAGCTGCATACTTATCATATCGACGGACAGGATTTCGCCGTGATTTCTGCGATGGCGATGGGCGATAAGGGTTCACTCGACCGGGAAACCAAGGAGAGCTTTTCCATCTCCGGCACAAGTCATATACTGGCAGTTAGCGGCTTGCATATAGGCATTATCTTCCAGCTCTTCGTGATTCTTCTGGGCGGAAAGCGCCGTTCCAGACCCACCATTGCCCTGTCCTTCGTTGCCGTATGGGCGTATGTCGTCTTTATCGGCTTTCCCCCTAGTGCCGTCAGATCAGCCTCCATGCTCAGCATCTACAGTTTCTGCCTGTTAGCCCTGCGCCCCGACCTTTCGCTCAACACCCTGGCGCTAGCCTATGTCATCATGCTGTTTCTGAATCCCTTCCATCTTTTCGACATCAGTTTCCAGATGTCCTTTCTCGCCGTGGCTTCCATCCTCATATTCTATCCCCCGCTCTTCGGACTGCTCAAATCCCACGGCAAGATCATCCGTTGCCTCTGGGGACTATTCAGCGTATCCCTGGCGGCACAGATAGGTACGCTTCCGCTCATCGTCTATTATTTCGGCAGAATATCCTGTTACTCCCTGCTCACCAGCTTCATCGCCATCCCGGCAGCCACCCTCATCCTCTATCTTTGTGCCCTGCTCCTGCTGCTTTCTCCCCTTACCTACATTTCCAGCCTTGCCTCCGTCGGCACCTGGCTGATGCAACATGTAGCAGCAGTACTTGCCAGCATTACTCAAGCCACCCATACCGCCTTCCGGCTTACCAGTCTGTTGCCGGGTGCCAGCATAGACCATCTTCATCTGTCACTCCTTCAGTTGATGCTTCTCTATTTGGCAGTCGTATCTGGCTACCTGGTCCTAGCCAAATGGAACCAGATAAGGGAAAAAATCTACAAGATTCGCCATTCTCATGCATTACCTTTCTAATCATTTGCCCATCACAAAAATAATGTGTATCTTTGCAGTATGAATTACGATAGAATCAAACAGCAGGCAGGTCATCTTCCTGCCTTCCAGGTAGCCGACGCCATCAACAGCACCCTGAAGGAGTCGGCAAACCTTGTTGTCACTGTTCCGCCGGGAGCCGGAAAATCCACCGTGCTTCCACTCACCCTCCTCGGAGCCACCCCACAGGGAAAGATTCTGATGCTGGAACCACGCCGCCTTGCTGCCCGTCAGATAGCTGAACGAATGGCAAGCATCTTGGGCGAACCCGTGGGCAAGACCGTGGGTTACCGGATACGCTTCGAGAACAAGGTTTCTTCAGAAACCCGCATCGAGGTGCTCACCGAGGGAATACTTACCCGAATGCTCATCCATGATGCCACGCTCGAAGGAGTGAGCGCCGTCATCTTCGATGAGTTTCACGAGCGAAGCATCAACTCCGACCTGGCACTTGCCCTCACCCGACAGGCCCAGGAAATCATCCGACCAGATTTGAAGATCATCATCATGTCGGCTACCATCGATGCTACTGCCATCTGCGAGACTCTTCAGGCACCATTGATAGAGAGCGAAGGACGGATGTTCCCTGTAGAGACCGTTTATTCTGAGACCGATATGGCGCGATACGATATATATAAAGAGGTGGCGGCTACCATCCTCAAGGCAGCCGATAAGCACGAGGGAGATATTCTGGCTTTCCTTCCAGGACAGTCGGAGATTCTGAAATGCAAGGAGATATTGGATGCAAGCCTCAGCAGAGCAGCAGCTGAACTTTCCGTTCCTCAGGTTTATCCGCTCTACGGCAATCTTCCACCCGAGAAGCAGCGCCTCGCCATCGCACCATCCCGTGAGGGAGAAAGGAAAATTGTGCTCGCCACACCTATCGCAGAAACCTCACTTACCATCGAAGGCGTGAGGATCGTGGTGGATTCCGGACTTTGCCGAAAACTGGTTTACGACACCCGAACGGAATTGAGCCACCTGGAAACCGTTACCATCAGCAAGGATATGGCAACCCAGAGAAGAGGACGAGCCGGACGAGTGGCAGAAGGAATCTGCTACCGGTTGTGGACTCAGACCTCGGAACATCTGATGGAAGACCAACGCCGACCGGAGATAGAAGAAGCTGACCTTACATCGATGGTGCTCGACATTGCAGCCTTTGGCGAGAACAATCCCCAGTCGCTGCTCTGGCTTACCCCACCATCAAGCAGTAACCTACTCAATGCCAAGGAATTGCTTCTGTCGCTCGAAGCAATAGAACCGGATGGCAGCATCACCCCATTGGGCAGGAAGATGGCAACATTGCCTTGTCATCCGCGCATCGCCAAGATGATGATGAGTTCAGAAACTTCTGCACTCAAAGCTCTAGCCTGCGATGTAGCCGCCCTGCTGGAAGAGAAAGACCCGATGAGCGATTCAGAGGATTCGGATATGGCGCTGCGCCTCTCCATCCTCCGTTCCCAGCGACAGAAAAACAGTCTGGGCAGATGGGCACGCATTGCCCAAATAGCCCAGGAATACCGAAGGATGCTCAAGGTGAAGGAAGATAATGAGCCGGTGGATGCAGAGGAAGTGGGCAGACTGATTGCCCTAGCCTATCCTGAGCGCATCGCCATGGCCATCGATAATATCGGCCATTTCAGAATGTCGAACGGCAAGACGCTCTTCATCGATTCAAGCGATGCAATGTCGGCGCAGCAATGGCTCGCCATCGCCTCGCTCAATGTATCTGCTCAGCCGTCGGGCACGAATGCTTCCACCCCGCTTCCATCTTCAGGAAAGGCAGGCAGGGTGTTTCTTTCGGCTCCCGTTAACATCAACGACCTCCCTACCCACGAGTTCGACAACATCTCGTGGGACAGTAAGGCGGGAATAATCAGGATGCAGAGAGAGCGACGCATCGGAACCCTGGTGGTAGATAGCAAACCGCTCCAGGATGCCGACAAACAGCAGATTATCCATATCCTCTGCACCGCCATCCGGAAGGAAGGACTCAGCATGCTGGATTGGAACGAAGACGTTCAGCGGTTGCAGCGGAGAGTGGCGCAGGTAAGAGAGTGGCACCCGGAAATGGAGTTGCCCGATCTGTCCACCGCGCACCTGATGGAGACAGCCGCCGAATGGTTGCCCTTCTATCTGGAACAGGGCGGAAAGCTCAAGACGAGCACCACCGAACTCAGGAAGCTCAATCTCCCGGAAATCCTTTGGGCACAGATTCCATACGAGCAGCAGCAGGAGATAGACCGCCTCGCACCCACCCACATCGTGGTTCCATCGGGCAGTCATATCCGCATCGACTATCGCCAGGGAGCCGAGGCACCCATCCTCAGTGTTCGTCTGCAGGAATGCTTCGGAATGACTCAGACGCCAGCTGTTGATGATGGCAGGCAGCCTCTGTTGCTGGAGCTGCTCTCTCCGGGTTTCAAGCCCGTTCAGCTTACGCAGGATCTCGCCAGTTTCTGGCAATCCACCTACTTCGAGGTGCGCAAGGAGCTGAAGCGCCGCTACCCCAAGCACTTCTGGCCCGAGAATCCATTGGAAAGTGAGGCAGTAAGAGGGGTGAAAAGAAAGAAATAATAGATAGAAGAATAGTATAACTTTTAAATAATATATAATTATGAATGTAGGAGATAGAATACCAGAGATTCTTGGCATTGACCAGGACGGA
>ERZ1023818.150-NODE-150-length-16131-cov-6.912603_pt1 | contig 16131 bp, 9 predicted proteins | sample MGYA00380378_ERZ1023818 | MGnify/ENA primary metagenome ERZ1023818 (study PRJEB33179, sample SAMN07449062) | human gut metagenome | biome: Human-gut; feature: Human associated habitat; material: Faeces | host: Homo sapiens | place: India:Kasaragod | collected... | reverse complement strand
TCAAACCAAAAAAGCACCGCCATTTTTCCCATGTATCCACGCCCAACTAATTGCCCCCCCCCCCATAAAATTTACAAAAACTTCACGTTGCCCTAGCGCACCCTTTTGGTACATCATGGGGTATCACATCTCTGAATACCGTCATGCAGACTCACTAGGCTAGAAACATGACGCAAGAGCTCGTTTCATTGACTATCATCATGGCGGTGGCAGCCGTCAGCCCGATTGTGGCGCAGTTGATTCCGGGAAGGTTCATTCCACAAACCGTGCTGCTGCTCGTCACCGGAGCCGCACTCGGTCCGTACGGACTGGGCGTGATCGAGGTGAACGACGCCGTGAAACTCTTGAGCGAACTCGGCATGGCGTTCCTATTCCTGCTCGCCGGCTACGAAATCGACCCGAAACGACTCGCCGGACATCAAGGCAAAGTCGGCCTTGTCACATGGATCATCACCTTGGGGCTCGCCGGACTCGTCGTGACCCTGCTTCCATTCTTCGCAAGGCAAGGCATCGACGGCATCGCCACGGTAATAGCACTTACCACCACCGCTCTCGGCACACTCATGCCGATTCTCAAGGAACGCAACCTCGAAGGCACCCCTATCGGCGACGCCATCATCTCGTACGGAACGTGGGGCGAACTCGGCCCAATCCTTGCCATGGCCATCCTGCTATCCACCCGAACCGGCTGGCAGACCATGCTCGTGCTCGGCGCGTTCCTTGCCATCTGCCTACTGTGCGCAATGCTACCCACGAAAGCACTGAAAACCGGCCATCGCCTGTACCGTTTCCTTACGGACAATGCGAACACGTCATCGCAAACGCTCATGCGACTGACCACATTCCTGCTCATCTTCCTTGTCACCATTTCTGCACTGTTCGAACTTGACGCGGTACTCGGCGCGTTCGCCGCAGGCTTCATCCTGCGCTACATCATTCCCGACGGCAGCAAGTCGCTGGAAATGAAACTGGAAGGCGTCGGCTATGGCTTCCTTATTCCTGTGTTCTTCGTGGTGTCAGGCGCCGCGATCAACGTGCGCGCCGTGGCAGGCCGACCCGCGCTGCTCGTCGCGTTCATCGTAATGCTCATGCTGATTCGCGCGGTGCCCGTATACGTTGCACTATCGCTCGACAAACGCGAGAATCCGCTGTCATCGCATCACCGCGTCACCGTAGCGCTGTATTGCACGACCGCGCTGCCGATCATCGTCGCTGTCACGTCACTGGCGGTGAAGGTCGGCACCATGCAAAGCGACACCGCATCAACACTGGTCGCAGCCGGTGCGATTACAGTGTTCCTGATGCCGCTGCTTGGCTCGATCACATATCAGGTGGCCGACGTACATCCGGTCACCGCGGTTCGGGAGATTGCGCACACGCCATCCGATTGGCGGACGATCGTACACGAACATGCGCAGGTGCGTGCGCTGCTGCACCATCAGGACCGGCTCAAGCGTATGGCGGAAACGTTGGACGCACTGGAGACGATGGGAACGATGGGACATGGCGATGCGGCACATGGCAACGCCGAATGCGATGAACATCGAGCCGAACTTGTGAAACGTGCGCGCCGCGAAATCGACCGGCAGTTGAAGGAACTCGGCCTAGACCCGCAGCTCACCACGCAACTGCCACACAACTACCGTTATCCGAAGAACTGAGACGTAAATCCGAGTCTTTCCGGTACTCTAAGTGTCCGATTCTGGTGAATCGGACAACCACAGGGCACTTTCGACGCATTACTTGTCCGATTCTGCAGAAACGGACAACCATGCATGCGACTATTCGACGGACTTGAGAGAACTGATCGGGTCGATGCGGTCAAGTACAGGGTTGACGAGCAGCTGCACGAGTAGCGCGAACGCCATGGTCGCGACAGCCGCGATCACATAGCTCAACGGCTTGCATTCCACTTCGAAATACAGTGCGGGCATGTTCAACGCGGCCGTCAGCAATCCGCCGACGAAACGTCCGAGCGGCAAGCCCAACACCACGCCCATCATGGTGAGCACCATCATTTCGCGATTCACGTAATGATGCACTTCCTTGTCGAAGAAGCCAAGCACCTTAAGTGTGGCCATCTCGCGTTCACGTTCTGACACGTTGGTATTGGCGAGCGTGAACAGCACCACCAGCGCAAGCCCGCCCGCGAGCGCCACTATCAGCGCGACCACCGCGCCCATCAGGTCGAATTTGAAGCTTTCCGCCATGTGCGCGCAGCTCACGGCTTTCATGACCGCGTCATCGTCTTCCAGCTTTCCCGCGTAGGCGGCCTGGGATTCGCCCGACCCTTTGAGCTTCGCGTACATGGCGTTCCACACCAGTTGCCGGTCGTTTGACGATGCGCCATTCGAGGTACCGGATTTGCCGTTTTTGTTGTCTGATTCTCCAGAATCGGACGCGGAAGATGCGGAAGACGTGCCGGATGCAGCAGTGTCGAACAGCTGGTGATAGTAGGTTTCGCTGACGTACACGTCCGATCCGATCACACTGCGGATTACCGCGCTGACATGCGCTTCGGCCTGCGTATCGTCACCGTTGGTCAGCGTTACCGTGTCGCCCGCGTTGACGCCCATCGCGCTTGCCGCGGACTGCGATACGATCACGCCGTCATCGCCCAGGCTTATCGCGTCCTTCGTACCGGAAGTACCATTCGCGTCCGATTCTCCAGAATCGGACATCTGGGACCCGTTTTCACCCGTCTGGTTGTCCGATTCTCCAGAATCGGACAACGAAGACGCAGAGGAAGACGTTCTGGACTTCCCGCTGAACAACGACTTCGCACCCTCCCCCCAACTGGAACGCACCGGCTGCAACGTGACCATCTTGCCGAACTCGCTGCGTTCACTGTCGGGCACGGCAACCAGCTGAATGCTTTCGCTCCCCGAATCGCCGGTCAAATCACCCGATTCAACGCGCACGTCCATGCTCGACGTGACGCGACCATCCGAAGCGACTTTCTGCCGCATCGCATCAGCGTCATCATCGTTCGCGACCACCATCAAATCGTACTGATACACGTCCTGATACTGTTTCGCGCCCAATGCGGCAACGGTGTCGTTGATCGCAAGTCCGCACACAATCAGCGCGGTGCAGCCGGCCACGCCGCCGACCGTCATGATCAGACGCGATTTGAAGCGGAAAATGTTGCGCGCCGTGACTTTGCCGAGGAAGCTCATGCGATTCCACAACGGCTTGATACGCTCCAGCAGAATGCGCGATCCTGCACGCGGCGCTTTCGGACGCATGAGACTGGACGGCTTCTGCCGCATTTCCTGCGCGCACGCATACACGGTTGCAGCAAGCACGCCGACCACGAACAGCGCGACTCCGGCCGTTCCGTACAGCCAGTCGTATTCCAAGCGTACGTCCGGCATCACATACAGGCCTCGCAATACGACAAGCAGGAACGCTGGAATGCCAAGGAAGCCTACAATCAGGCCGAATCCACCGCCGATCAGGCAGGCGAGCAGCGCGAACAGCAGGTATCGTGAGGCGACCGCAAGACGCCCGTAGCCGAGCCCTGTGTACGTGCCGATCAGCCCGCGATCCTCTTCAACCATGCGCGCCATGGCGGTCAGGCTCATCATCACGGCCACGAGCAGGAACACAATCGGGAATGCGTTGCCCAGCGATTGGATGGATTCCAGATCGGATTTCAGCGAGCTGAATCCGCCGATTTGCGACCGGTCCTGCACATACCAGCGCACTTGCGGAATGCTGTCTTCCATCTCTTTCCGCTTGGATTGCAGCGTCTGTTCGGATTCGTTTTTCTGCTGGTCCAATTGCGATTGCGCCTGGTCGAGTTGCGCTTTGGCTTCCGCTAATTGCGGGCTTGCGGTAATTGCCGTTTCACGTAGTGTTTCACGGGTTGTTTCGTCGAGGGATCCTGCAGCCGCGCCCGCCTGCATATTGACGATTTGGTCGATTTGCTGGTTGAGCTGACTGCGATTGCTGTCGATCTGCTGTTGCGCTGCGGCGAACTGTTTGTCGGCTTGCGCTTTCGCCTCGTCGATTTGTTTGGTTCCAGCGTCGAGTAGTTCCTGATGGCGTGCTTGCTGGCGATTCTTGCGCACCGTGCCGTCGATACGGTCAGCCACTTCGCTGACGGTATCGTCATAGGCGTCACTGAACGAGTCCTTGTCGGCGGCGCCTTTCACGAGAATGGTGACGGCCGTGTACATGCTGCCGGTCTCACCGTCGGACGGCGCAAAGAACGTGTAGTCGCTGGTGGCGGAGGAACGGAACGCGTTCGTACCCGAATAGCCGTCTGGATTGGTGAGATCCTGCGGGTCAAGCACCACGCCCACAATGGTCAGTTCGGTAGGGAAGCTCGGTGTCTGGTTGTCCGATTCTCCAGAATCGGTCACCCGTGCGGCACTTTTGCCATCCTGCGTGTCCGATTCTCCAGAATCGGACATCTGGGACCCGTTTTCGCCCGTTTGGTTGTCCGATTCTGCAGAATCGGATACAGAAGAAGCAGAAGACGCCGAATCCTGGGGCGTCACCGTAATATGGTCGCCCTTTTTATATCCGGAATCCTTGATGAATTTGCGCGTCACCGCAATCTCGCCGGACTTTTCAGGCATACGGCCACTTTGCAGATACGGCTGGCCAATGCCATTCGTGCCGATCTCCTGCATGGTCACGGTTTTTTTGCCGTTCAGATCGACCGTCACGGTTTGCGAACGTTCGCCCTGCACTTTCGCAACACCGGAAACCTTACGGAGCGCGGCAATATCGTCGTCAGTCAATCCGGCCGTCGACAACACCTGAATATCGTGCAATCCTTGGGTGTCGAAAAAACGATCCGTCGCGAGAAAAGCGTCTCGGCATCCCGCGTAAATGCCGGTAAGCACGGCAACGCCCAGCAATGTGATCATGGCGATGGAGACGAATCGCTTCCACGCATGCAACCACATACGCACCATGTCTTTGACGAATGCCATGACGACCTCCAGCCCCGCAGCGTTCAAGCAGCATCAACCATTGCTCTCAAAACCCTCATTTTATTGGACTATCGAACTATTGAACACTACGAAGCCGAATCCACGCGCTACAGCTACAATCGGGGAAGACGTGCCATGCCAAAAACCATAGGCGCGTCACCTACCACTACTGCCGAACGCAATATCACAAGATCGCCAAACTTTTGCTGAATTTGCCGAATATTGCCGAATATTGCCGAGGCACCCAAGAAGAGGAAGCATTCATGAGCGACGCAACCGTTGCGAAGAAACCGCGCGAAACCGACGATGTGCCGGTTCCGCCGACGCTGCGCAAGTCTTTGAAGAATCGTCATATTCAATTGATCGCATTGGGCGGCGCGATCGGCACCGGCCTGTTCTATGGTTCCAGCGAGTCGATTCAGCTTGCGGGCCCGGCCATTCTGCTCGCCTATCTGATCGGCGGCCTGGCGATTTTCCTGATCGTGCGCGCACTGTCCGAAATGGCGGTCGAGGATCCGAAGGCGGGTGCATTCAGCTATTACGCTACACAGTACTGGTCGAAGCGCGCCGGCTTTATTTCCGGATGGAATTACTGGTTCAACTACGTGCTCGTGGCCATGGTGGAGTTGGCAGTGGTTGGCTCGTTCGTAAATTACTGGTTCCCGAACATTCCGAAGTGGGTGTCGGCGGCGGTGTTCCTGGTGGCCATCGCGGCGCTGAATCTTATGGGCGTGAACAAGTTCGGCGAATTTGAATTCTGGTTCGCCATCATCAAGATCGTGGCCGTGCTTGCCATGATTTTCGGCGGTTTGTATGTGATCATCACGAACGTGCCGACAGCTTCGGGTATTCGCGCGTCGTTCGCCAACTGGTTCACCGTTGACGGCGGATTCCTGCCCCACGGCCTGATGTCTCGCAATGCGGACGGCACGTGGACCGGCCTGCTGATGGCGCTGGTCGTGGTGATGTTCAGCTTCGGTGGCACTGAGCTCATCGGCATCACCGCGGGCGAAACCGAAAATCCGCGCACCACCATCCCGAAGGCCACGAACGGCATTATCTGGCGTATTCTCGTGTTCTACATCTGCGCGCTCGGCGTGATCATGGCCGTGGTCCCGTGGAGCACGATCGACGGCAATTCCAGCCCGTTCGTGCAGATTTTCGACTCGGTGGGCGTGCACGCGGCCGCCGGCATTCTGAATTTCGTGTGTCTGACCGCCGTGATGAGCGTGTACAACTCCGGCCTGTACGCGAACTCGCGCATGCTGTATTCGTTGGCGAAGCAGGGCAATGCGCCCGCGTATCTGGGCCGTCTGAACAAGCGCGGCGTTCCGGTCGGGGGTGTGATCACGTCGGCCATCATTATTGCGATCGCCGTGGTCGTGGTATTCGTGTGGCCTGATTTCGCATTCAATTATTTGATGTCGATCGCCACGATCGCCGCTGCGATCAATTGGATCATGATCATGATTACGGAAATTAAGTTCCGTCGCGTTGTCGCCGCCGGCGACGGTCCGAATGATTTGAAGGGATTGAAGGGCCAGGAAGCACTTGACAAGCTCACTTTCAAGCTGCCGTTCGCCAAGGTGACGCCATATGTGGTGATCGCGTTCATGCTGCTGGTCGTGGTGCTGATGTGCTTCTCCGCAAGCTATCGCATCGCCGTGGTCGCCGGCGTGATTTGGCTGGCCGTGCTGTTCGCCGCCTATCAGATCACACAGAAGCGCGCCTGAAGTCATAGGGCAGCAATGCGCCCGTGCCTCAAGCGAGGGGTACGGGCGCATTTTGATTTCAGATTACGATTTCAGATTTCAGTTTTTGATTTCCAATCTACGATTCCCGCTTTTCATTGCGTATTCCGCGATCGGCACGTTTCAAATTCCAAATTTCACTTCCGTATCGTAGTTGACTTGCCAAACTTAATCGCTTAAGCTTTTCTTAAGCTTGACACTATACGATGTTGGGCGGGTATCGGCAAGCGGGATTACTGCAGCAAGGAGGCGGCAATGAGCGCGGAATCATACAAGGGCGGCGAAATCAACAGCCAGCAGGCCGAAGCCATCAGCACGCTCGCCTCAGCCAACGAATACAAAGGCAAATCGCGCATCATCACACTGCTCGAACTGCCCTGGGGCCGCAAGTGGAAGTATTTCCGTGACCAACTGCTCGCACGCTCCGCGGCCGCCGTCGCCATCGTGTGCGTCGTCATCTATATCGCAATACAGGTCCTCACGCCGACCGCAACACCGAAACTCTACGTTGCCGTGTTCAACGACGCTGTCAGCCAGCAGGAGGCCGCAACCCTGCAATCGCAGGTCGCCAGCAAACTCGATCTACCAGAGGGGCGCAAGGGCGGCGTGCTCATCGACACCTATTTCTCCAGCGACGAAAACGGCATCAGCAAGCTGCAAACCATGATCGCCAGCCATGAAATCGACGTGATCGTCGCCACCCCGAAAACCTACAAGGAACTGTCCGGATACGGCTATCTGACGAACCTTGATTCGTCGTTGACCAAATCGCAGCGCACGACGCTTTCCAGCGATTTCGTAACGTTGAAGGGGTTCAAGGATTCCGACGACCCCGATTACAACGGCAGCGGCAAAGGCAGGGTGGAACCGTTCGGCGTTTCCATGACGGATTTCAAACGCTGGAGCACGCTGAAATCCGCAAAATCCGATGCAATCATCGGCATTGTGCAGGAATCGCAGAATCGCAGAATCGCACAGCAATTCATTGACTATCTGAACGAATGATAATGAGGATTGCCGGATCTATTTCGTCATTTTCCAACAAATTATCACAAAATAATTCGCATATTATGCGACATACATTGCAGATTCGTACCTTCAATTGAAAAACGGTACCGTCGATTGAGAACGGTACCGTTTTTCGGTTTCGGCGAAACTTCAGCAACACCTCGGCAAAGCCGATTTCAGCGCGGCAATCGCATTACAGCGCCTCGACCTCAAGCACAATGGCTTCAAGCGGCCACAGCGGCGGCACCTGCAGGCCGATTTCGTTCAGCAGGCGGCCGGAGACCTTGAAGCTGTCCATCTGCGCCGCGGAAATCCATTGCGGGGTGTTCCAGCCCCAACGCACCTCGCCGACCTCGTCGCGCAAACGCACACGGTACATGCAATCGGGGTCCAATCCCGGCATGCGCAGGCGCTCAGTAAGCACGTCACGCAGGTTGGTGACGGTCGCCACCACCCACACGGCCCGCTTGCCGTCGTCGGACACCACACCGCGGCCGCGCAGCGCCGGATCCTTGAAGTCCGCGTGCATCACCGTGCCGTGGTGCAGCACGCCACGCAACTCCTTATACAGCGACACGAATGCGCGCAGCTGCTCAACCTCGTCATCGGAGCATTCAAGAATGTTCCATTCGAAGCCGGAACAGCCTTCCAGCGAAATGGCCGCACGGTAGCTCAATTCGGTGGCACGCCAGGTGGAGTGTGCCGGCGACGGGCCGACATGCGCGCCGATCATTTCCGGCGGCACCACGAGTTCGGTGTAACGCTGAATGTCCACGCGATCGCGCGGATCGTTGGAATCGGATCCCCAAATGCGATCGGCATGCTGCAGAATGCCGGCATCGGTGCGAGCGCCGCCAGACGAGCAGCTTTCGATTTCCAGCTTCGGGAATTGCGATTTCAGATCGTCGAACAGCTTATAGCAGGCTTCCGTCTGCTCGTGCAGACCATAACGGCCGTTGTGCACCGGCTCGGTGACGTCACGATTGTGATCCCACTTGATGTAGTCGATGCCGAGTTGCTCGACCAGTGCCGCCATCTGCCCGCGCACATGCTCGTAGGCGGCCGGATTGGCCAGATCAAGCACATACTGGGTGCGGTAGGAGACGTCTTCACGGTACGGCACCGCTTCAGGCGCGGCGAGGATCCAATCCGGATGCTCGCGGGCGCAGTCGGAGTCGAGGTTCACCATTTCCGGCTCGAACCACAGGCCGAACTGCATGCCAAGGTCGTGCACATGCTTAGCGAGATTGTCGAGGCCGTTCGGCCAGACTTCCGGATCGACCACCCAATCGCCGAGGCCCCTGGTGTCGTCACGACGTTCGTGAAACCAGCCATCGTCAAGCACGAAACGTTCGACGCCGATGCTTGCGGCACGGTCGGCCAGCTTGATGAGCGTGGCTTCGTCATGGTTGAAATACACCGCTTCCCACGTGTTGATGGTGAACGGACGAGGGCTTGACACCTCCTTCGGCCGCGAGCGCCGCCACGTATGGAGGCGTGCGGCGAAGCGGGCAAGACCAGTCGGGGAGTAGGAGAAGCAGACCTGCGGAGCCTCATACGATTCGCCGGCCGCAAGCTGAATTTCACCGGGGCCGAGCAGTTCGCCGGCGCCGATCAGCGTTTCATGGGGCGGCAGATTGTCGATGCGGTACGTCTGATTGCCGCTCCACGCCAGATGGCAGGCCCACACTTCGCCGCTCGCCCACTTCGGTTCGCCGTCGGATGCGATGAACATCCACGGGCTTTCATGGCTGGTTTTGCCGTGGCGACATTCGCGTGTCACGGAACCGGACGGCATAGCAGCGGTACGCGGCTGCTTTTCGAGCGGCCAACGACCGGTGAATTGCGTGAGCGTGTCTGCACGACGGGGCATCGGCATAGTAGATTCCAGCCAATTGACGGTCAATGGCCCGTTTTCGCTGTTTTCGCCGCCATTCGCACCGTCGATATTACTGACGGTCTGTTCGACCATCGCAAGTCCGCCCTTTTTCAGCGAAAGCTTGAGATTGAGACGTACTTTGTTCACGCTATCTTCCGCAGCGACGGTGATTGCCGTCGCCTCGGTTTCGCGATCTTCCGCGGCAAGGAATGTGGTCACGGAAGTCCAGCGCACGAACACCGGGCGTCCGCCACGGTAGGCTTCAAGTCCCGGACGGCCGGCGAACGCTTCGGCGCCTTGTGGCAGCAGCGATGGACGCAGGGCCGCGTCGGGCTTTTCGTTCGGAGGGGTGATTCTCAGCGTCATGGCGTCAAGCTGGGTCAGTGCGGCTTCGTCGGGCGAAAGGCCGAAGTCAGCACCCCAGTATTCGACTTGCGGCATTTCGTCGGTAGGGGTCTTCAGCACGATGCACACGCCATCTCGGCGCAGCACGGCATGGGGTCCCTGATCAAACATCGTTGTCTCCTTCGGGTATGGAAAATGCAAGCCAGGCACACCTGCCCAGCTTTTCAGGCTTTTGACTTTTAACTGGATTCAGTATATATTAAGCGCTTAAGTATTGCAAAACGGCGTGACGCCAACGCAGCCGCTCCGCCGAATTACGAACATGCATTAAAGTGAGGAACCATGGCGAACATCTTCAGTCAAGACAATCCCTTCAACGATCTGATGAGCACCATCGGCGACATGGCCATGATCAGCGTCGCATGGACGGTCTGCTCCATCCCCGTCGTAACGATCGGAGCGTCCACATCCGCCGCCTGTGAAGTCGCACGCGAACTGCAGACAGGCTCGTCCAAGGGCATTTTCCGCAGTTTCTGGGCCGCGTTCAAGCGCCGCTTCCCCACCAATCTCGCACTGACCGCCATTCTTGCGCTGTTCTGGGGACTCGCGCTGTTCGACCTGTGGTATCTGTCGAAGCAATCCGGCAACACCGTCGCGATCCTGTATGGCGTGACCCTCGCGGTGATCGCGGTGATCGGCTCGCTGTTCGCCTTCATCCTGCCCTTGTCGGGCCGCAGCAAACTCAGCGTGGGCGAGCAAATCAAGCAATCCGTCAGACTCGCGTTGATGCGCCCTCATATCGCATTTGCGGTGCTTTTGCTGGACATCTGGCCGATTATCGTGGTATTGATAGCACCGCAGCAGACGTTGATGCTCATCCCCCTATTGTGGATTCTCGTCGCGGCCGGAGCGAGCTTCTATCTGCAGATGATGCTCGTACGCAAAACATTCGCCCTCGAATAAAAAATTACGATTGCCGCAGCAAATGCGCAATCGCAATTTTTAAACTCATCATCGCATCTTTTCCTCTGCCGGAGCGGGACCGGTCGAAGCGCGGGCACGCAATTCGTACGGCCCTTCCATCAGATGCCCCACGCGCTCACCGTCGATCAGCTTGAGCAGCAATCCGGCGGCTTGCTTACCGGTATCGACCACATCACGGCCCATGGCGGTCAGATTCGGATAGGCCGCGGTGCACATGAAGGAATCATCCCACGACATGATGGAGATTTCCTCCGGCACTTTGATGCCTTGCGAAGCTGCCACGCCAAGGCCTGCCAACGCCATCACATCATTGTCGTAGATGATCGCCGTCGGATGCTCTGGGAACGACAGCAAACGCTTCGTGGCCTCGCTACCAGTCTCCGGCGTGTAGTCGGTGTGCAGGCAGCGGTAACGCATGCCCAGCTCAGAAGCGACATCTGCAAAGGCGGAATCACGAATATACGAGTGCGCAAGCGATTCGGGACCGCCGACGCGGGCGATCTGACGATGCCCGAGATCATACAGGTATCGCACCGCTTGGCGCACGGCATCGGCATCGGCACTTGACAGGCTCGGCAGATTGCCGGCCACGGAAGCGTCGGCGATGGCAAGCACCGGCATTTCCTCATGCTCCTCAAGCAGGGCGACGCAAGGATCGCCAAGTTCCACATTGACGAGCAGCATGGCATCGACGTTGCCGGTGGCGATCCAATCGTCGATGATCGCAAGCTTCGCATTCTCGTCAACGGCCATGCGTACCAGCAAGGAATAATCGTATTTTTCCAACTCGGCGCCAAGACCGGAAATAAGCTCCATCATGTAGGGTTCGACGGAAAGCAGCTTCGGGTCGTAACACAAAACCAGACCAACGCGCTGCGTCTTAGACTTGGCCAGAGCCTGTGCCGCGCCATTTGGCTTCCATCCCAGTTCGTGTGCGACCTTCAACACCTTGTCTCGGGTCACATCGGAAACACCAGACTTGCCGTTGAGCGCATATGAAACAGCGCTACTGGAGACCCCTGAAGCTCGGGCAACGTCAAAAATCGTCACCTTGCTTTTTTGAATAGGCATGTCCGCGTCCTTCTTCTTAACTTAAATCGCAACTTAAACGATTCATCTACATCATACAGTAAAAGCGCCGACCAACCTCTTGAAAAGTCAGTGCTCACAACACTTTCGTCTCTTAAGGTCGGTGGCGCTTCAACTTATGTTTTTACTCAACCGAACACGTCAACTGAAATTTCAGTAGTCCTCTATCCACTCTTCTACCGCTTCAGTAGACGGCGTATTCGCGGAATCTCACCATTCGCGCTTCAGATCGTTGGCGGAACGCAGCACGTTGGCAGCTGCGAATACGTTCGGATCGGCAAGCGCCCCAGCATCGGTGGTGGTGATGTGCAGCACGACGCTTTCGCCCGGAAGCAGCGAGACCATGCCCTCGGCCACCGAAGCCTTCGCGTCGACCTTGTCTGCCATGCAGAACAGGTCACGCACGTAGCTCTTGGCTGTGACGGTAAGTTCCACGCCATCTTCCACGGCTACGGCCGCAGTGCTGAACGCTTCAGCCGGGGCGGCAAGCTTCTGGTCGATGATTTCGGTCGGATTGAAGATCACTCGGGCGAAGGCGTTGTCGGACGGGGTCGCCACAACCAGCTCGTTGCCGGCATCCCCGTAGGAGACGATGTCCTCGGCGAGCGGCAGACCGATATGGCAAACGGCGCCAAGCTCAACATCGTCGAAGCTCTGGGTAGCGAGCACTTCGCCGGCCAGCGTGACGCGCTCGACCTTCCACGTGCCCTTCCATGCCTCACGGGTGTCGTTGAGCACGATGAGTTCGAAGTGGTCGTTGGCGGTCTTCGTGCCTTCCCAGCTGTGGGTTTCACGGTATTCGTCGGACACACGCGGCTGGATGGTGGCCAGGCGTGGCGCGAAGAAGTCGCGGGAAGCGTACCATACCGGCTTGCGATGTCCATCGAAGTCGACGGCCGCCCAGGAAACGACAGGCCAATCGTCGTTGAGCTGCCAAATCAGCGCGCCCGCGTTGACCGGCTCGAGGGAGCGCATATGCTCCACGCCGAAACGCATGGCCTGCGCCTGCTGCAGCTGGCATGCCCAATGCCAATCCTCTATATCGGCCCAATTGTCGGTCGGAATCAGCCAGCTGTGCTCGCCGTCAGACGGCTTGCCGTTGACCACGCCGCCGAAGCTCACGTCGTCAAGATGGCCAGGGGTGATGTGCGAGCGCATGCCACGGGCCAGCTTGTAATTGCCGCCCATGGCCTTCTGATGCACCAGCATCTGCTTGCCGAACGGTTCGAGAACCTCGTCGTGCACTGCGTTAGTGAGCGTGCTCCATGCCGGCGGGGCCTGATAGCCGAATTCGTCGGCGAAGCGCGGGGTGTACTGCGCATATACGGTGTAATCGGCGCGGTTCCAAGCATCCCAGATGTGCATGGTGCCGTCGGTGTCGAAGTTGGCGCCCACGAACTTGGTGAAGCTCATCGGAGAGCTTGGTAGATAGACGGAACGTGCCGGATCGAGCTCTGCGAGCAGGGCCGGGAACAGTTCGGAATAGTAGTAGTCGCCCCACGGGTTCTCGGCCGAGCCGAGCTCGGTGGCCTTGCGGTGGTGGTCGCGCAGGGCCTGCGTGTAGGCGCGCCGGTCGGCATGGGCCGCGTAGTGTTCGTTGGATCCGTTCCACACAATCAGGCTGGCATGTTCGCTCAAACGGGTGATGTGCTCGCGGGCTTCGGCTTCGACTTCGGCCTTGGTTTCGGTGTCTTCCGGGTAGGCCGCGCAGGCCAGCATGAAGTCCTGCCACACCATGATGCCGTACTTGTCGCACAAATCGTAGAATTCGTCGGCTTCGTAGATGCCACCACCCCATGCACGCACCATGTTGGAGTTGGATTCCACCAGGTCGCGGATGCCGCGCTCGTAATCGCGGTTGGAAACGCGTGCGATGAACGCATCATCCGGAATCCAGTTGTAGCCGTGCGCGTGCACCGGCACATCGTTGACATAAATCTGGAATGGACGGCCGACTTCATCGGCGCGGGTGTCAACATGCACGGTACGGAAACCGACATGGCCGTTCCAGGCGGCGGCTTCTGCGGTAGCGGCCTCACCGGCGGTGACGGCAACGTCGTATAGCGGCTGATCGCCGTAGCCAATCGGCCACCACAACTTCGCTTCTGGCACTGCAATCGTAATCACCGCGCTATCGCGGCCTTCCCCAACAATGCCGTCGGCAGCCAAAGCAACACCGAAACCGGAAATCTCCGCATGCACCGGCACCGCCTGACGCACGGGATGGGAATCATACGGGGACATGATGCGACCCTTGCCCACACGTTCGATCTCGACGTGCACATTCAGCAGGCCGGTACCATCAGCGGCAACATCAACCAACGGACGCACGGAAACCAAACGCACGTCGGACCAGGAATCGATGCCAATCTCACGCCAGATGCCGGCGTTTGCCACATCGATGCCCCAATCCCAGCCGAAGGAGTAGCTCGGCTTGCGAATCTGGTTGAACGCGTGATGCTCGGTGTGCGGGTAGTAGCCGCGGGCCTGCTCCATACGGTCGGATTCACGCACCGGAGAGGTGAAGGTGACGGTCAGTTCGTTGGCGCCCTCTCGCAGCAGTTCGCCCACGTCCCAACGGTAGGAGCGGTGGAAGTTCTTGGTGGAGGCCACCGGGCGTCCGTTCAGCACAATGTCGGCGATGGTGTCGAGGCCGTAGGCCACCAAGTCGTGGCGGTCGGCACCGTTGTCGTGCCAGTCGAAACGGCAAGTGAAACGCCAGTCGATGTCGCCGATCCACTGCTGATCATTCTCGTTGGCGCCGTCGAACGGATCGGCGATCAGTCCTGCATTCAGCAGGTCCAGGGTCGCCTCTCCCGGCACGGTTGCCGGAATGCCGACGGTAAGCGTTTCACGCAGCGATTCTGGGGCGGCTTCTGGGTTGACGGCCGTCAGCGTCCATCCTTCTGCAAGTGGGGCAAACGTGCTGGGAATGTGAGACATGGTTGTGAATCCTTTTTGCGAAAAAGTTAACGAGGAAAGATGAAGGAAGGACCGCGCCGCGATCTCAATCTCGGTGCGGTCCCGGTTATGGAAAAGGAGGTTCAGTTATACGTTTTTATTCCTTGACGGCGCCTGCTGCGATGCCGCTGTAGATCTGCTTCTGGAAGATCAGGAACAGGATCAGCATTGGCAGCAGCGTGATGATCACGCCGGCGCAGATCAGGTTGTACTTGCTGCCCATAGGACCGGTGAAGGAGTACAACGCGATTGCGATGGTCTTCAGATCGGCATTCTGCAGGTATAGGTTGGCCGCGTAGTATTCGTTGTACACGCCGACGCCCTTCAGGATTGCGCAGGTCACGATTGCCGGCTTCAGCAGCGGCAGCAGGATCTTGTAGTAGACGGTGAAGTACGAGGCGCCATCCATGATTGCGGCTTCATCCATAGACACCGGGATATTCTCAAAGAATTGGATGAATACGTAGATGGAGATGACGTCGGTGCCGCACTGCATGAGGATGTATCCCCACATCGTGTTGACTGCGTGGAAGTTGACCATCATTTTGTACAGCGCGACCTGCATTGCGATGCCCGGAAGCAGGGCCGCGATGGTGAACATGCCACGGATGAAGGTGTTACCGGGGAAGCGGAAACGGCTCAACGCGTAGGCAAGCATGGTGCCGATGATCGTGGTGACGATCAGGACTACAACCACCACGATGATGGAGTTGCGGAATGCGACTGCCATGTTCGACGTGGTGAACGCCTGCACATAGTTGTCGAAATTGAGCCAATTCTTCGGCATATCCATAACAGATGTGCTGTGGTATTCCTTGTCCGTCTTGGCGGCGGTCACAAAGCAGCTGACCAGAGGCAACAGCATCATGAATGCCACGAAAACCAGGGAAAGATACTTGACGAAAACGAAGAAACCAATCTTGAACTTGTACCAGAAGCCAGAAGTCTTGGCTGCGGAGCGTTCCTTCGCGAGTGCCACTGCGTCAGTCATCATGCCACCGCCTTTTCAGTCTTGCTCGGACCGTTCTTGAAGATCGGAGCGTTCTTCTTGGCCATGCGGGCGCGCTGGCGCTCGATCTTCGCGGCCTTCTTCTTTGCCTTCTCCACGCCGTCGTCAGCGTCCAGAACCGCGTAGGTGAAGAACAGTTGCTGGAGCAGCGCGCAA
>ERZ1023818.134-NODE-134-length-17604-cov-7.535187_pt1 | contig 17604 bp, 11 predicted proteins | sample MGYA00380378_ERZ1023818 | MGnify/ENA primary metagenome ERZ1023818 (study PRJEB33179, sample SAMN07449062) | human gut metagenome | biome: Human-gut; feature: Human associated habitat; material: Faeces | host: Homo sapiens | place: India:Kasaragod | collected... | reverse complement strand
CACCGCAGTGACCGACCGAGACATCTGGCGACCGATGACGCAATCGCCGAATCTGAACTCGCCCTACGAATCGATCCGCGGATTCCTCGGAGGCATTGCGGAACGTCCCGACGCGGCGGCCGTGAACTGCTTCTCCACGCAGGCATGCCTCAACTACGGATTCGGCACCGTCACCGAAGACTGGCAGTTCGCCGCCGACTCCCCCGAAGCGGTGCAGGGCCGGCTGCTCATCCAAGACATCATGGACTTCTGGCTCGGGCTGGGGGCGGACGGCTTCCGCGTGGACATGGCAGGCAGCCTCGTCAAGGAAGACCCCGACCACTATTGGACGAAACTCTTGTGGCAGCAAGTGCGGGCGCATCTGGACGAAACCTACCCGGAAGCGGTGCTCGTATCGGAATGGGGTGACCCCGAAGAGGCGTTGCACGCCGGATTCGACATGGACTTCCTGCTGCATTTCGGACCGTCTCATTATCTTGACCTGTTCCGCGAGAATCCGTATTTTTCGGCCGGATCTTCCGAAACTACGAGCAGCGCCGAAACTGCCGAAACGGAACACGACTGCGAACGCAGCGAATGCGATGGCACGGGCAGCAGCGGGTGCGACAGCAACGGCAATTCAGTCGTCGACGGAGACAATCCAAATTGCAATAACGACAATGTCGGCAATGCGAGCGGCGACATCAAGGCGTTTGTGGACACATATACGGCCATGCTTGCCAGCACCGCCGGAACGCCTGGATACATCTGCATTCCGTCGGGCAATCACGACATGATCCGCATGCGCGACACCTTGACCACCGATGAAATGAAGCTCGCGTTCGCATTCCTGCTGACCATGCCCGGCTGCCCGTTCATCTACTACGGCGACGAAATCGGCATGCGCTACATGCACGGGCTCAAATCCAAGGAAGGCGGATACGAGCGCACCGGATCGCGGACACCAATGCAATGGAGCTGCGCAACCAACGCAGGATTCTCCGCAGCCCGGCCCGATGATCTGTATCTGCCGATCGATGCCGACAGCGAGCGCCCGAACGTGGCTTCGCAGACCGGACGCAGCGACTCGCTGCTGGAAACCGTACGCGCACTGAACACGCTACGCCTGGCACATCCCGCACTGCAGGCCGACGGAGGCATCGAGTTCCTCTACGCGGAAGATCACGCGTATCCGCTGGTGTACGCGAGAAGCTCCAAGGTCGGCGAAGCCGAATGCGACGCAACTGACGGAGAACGCAGCGGAACAGCACACGAAACCAGCTGTGAAACACCTTGTGAAACATGCAGCAAGATTAATCGCGAAGCAGGTGGCGAGCGCATCATCGTCGCCATCAATCCGTCAAACACCGACGCAAGCTGCACACTGCCGAGCGACTATGTGAAACTGCTGTCTGGCGGCTCGGCGCAGGAAATATCGCAAGAACCAACAGCGAAACCAACGCAAGAACCAGCGGAGAAAACAGTACTGCTGAGCATCGGCAACCCCGCACGCTTCGACGGCACCCAACTGCACGTCCCAGCCCGCAGCGCCACCATCCTCCCCTGCTAATCCTGCCCCCAGCGTGTCCGATTCTGGAGAATCGGATAATCAAGGCGACGAAAACGCGTAAAGGCCGTTCCGCGGAACTTGCAATCTGCGGAACGGCCTTTACGAGCGAACAATTTCAGGACTGCGCTACCTTGCGCCCCTTGGCGTCGATCTCACCGTCGATACGGCGGAAAATCCAGTTGTAGATCCACGCGCAACAGTATTGCGGCAACGTGACGCCCATCAAAATCAGCAGCGGAATCATATATATGAAAAACTGCGCATACAGCACGGCGAACGCGGCCAAAATCACCAGCATGCACAAGGTGCGCGGGAAAAAGCCGAGCGCAAGTTTCGTCGCATTCTTCAACGTTTCGGAAGTCGGATTCTCATAGCGAGAAAGCAGCGGGAAGAAGTACTGCGCAATCGCAATAATCACCAATCCCATGAACGCGACGCACGCCATCAGCGGCCCGCGCATCGACCCCATGGACCAGGCGAGCATGCCGTCGACCACCAGCACAATCGCCGCCAGCAGGAACGCAAGCCACGGCAGCAGCGACTGCTTGAGATTGCGCTTGAACGAGTCGAAAAACTGGCGCGCCACATACGTTTCCTCATGTCGGACCATGCGCCAGAGCACACTGTGCATCGCAGTGAACGATGCGCCGGCCGTGACGATCGGCAGGCAGCACAACAGCGTGAGCACGTTGAGAATAATCAGATCGAACAGCACGCCCATAATGGCGAAAAACATGTTGTCTTGATCGAAAAGCTTTGACATCTTTGACATAAGCTCACCTTACCCGTTTTTGCTGGGATTTCAGCTGATTCCCGGGAAAATTGTTTTCCCGATAAGACGATTTCTCGGAAAAACGAAAATGCGAATCGTCCTTCCTGAAGGAGAGGTGACAGGAAGGACGATTACAGATTTATGGATTTATGCGCGGTCAGGCAGCGACCGGATCAGGCGAGGCTGAATCAGGCCGCGACCGGCGGATTGGCGATCAGATCGTCCGTGCGGTGCTCACCGGCGGCATCACGCCATTCGAGCGTGGCGACGGACGCGGTGTTCTCCACACCAAGACCACGGCCCGGCTCAAACGTGAGCGTGGCCTGAGTGGTCGTGCCCTCCCACGTGAAGCTGATGGACGTGTCACCGTCGGCGCTGTACGAAAAGGTGCCGTCGAATGCATCAAGCTCATTGCGGAACTTGGCAAGCGCGTTCAGTGCCTTCACTACCGGACGCTGCAGATTCTCGTCGATCTCAGCCGTGGAATAGTAATGGCGATTGATATCGCGGCCATTGTTGGTCTTGCGCAGCAGTTCCATGTCGTTCTTGCCGGCAAGCGCGCCAACATAGTAGACCTGCGGAACGCCCGGCAGGAAGAACTGCACTGCGCGAGCCGCAATATAGTGCTGGTCGTTGCATCCCAGCGCCGAATAGTAGGTGCTGTTGACCTGGTACAGGTCAAGATTGGATGCGGCGGCACCTGTAGCGGCCTGCGATTCGCCGTGAGTGTTCGCATGAATGGTGTTGACGAGATTGTCGACGTCCTCATCAGGCACGAGGCCCTTGAGCGAACGGTCCAGCTGGTCAGAGCCGATGTCGATCACACCTATGCCATCATGCGTGTCAAGCACGGTGACGGCATTGTTCGGACGGATGTCGGTCCAATGCGCGACCGGCTCAACGTGACCGGTATTCAGCGAGTGCAGCAGCAGCGGCGGAAGCGCGAAATCGTAGACGCGATCGACCTTCGACGCAATCTCAACCTGCTTCTTGTAGTAGGAATGCACTTCGATGAGGATTTCCAGGCCGCGCTTGACACCCTCCTCACGCAGACGGGAGATGAGCTTGAACGTCTTCGGAGTCATGAAGCAGCTTGTGCCGGCTTCCTTAGCGCCGTAGCCGACGGCGTCGAGACGAATGTAGCTGACGTGGGATGCGGCCATCTGATCGAAAATCGACATCAGATATTCCCAACCCTTGTCGGAATCCGTGTCAATGTCGACCTGCTGCGGGGTGAAACTGACCCAAACCAGGCGGGTCTTGCCTGCGAACTTGTAGTGGGTGAACGGCAGGCCCGGACGCGGACGGTAGATGCCGGCCAAATCCTCTTCGGTGGCGCCGTTCGGGAAGACGGAGCTCATGGTCAGGAACATCGGGTAATACTCGGATTCCTCGCCCTTTTCAAGCACGTCTTGGAACTGCTTGGACTCCCAGCTCATGTGGTTGACGATGGCGTCGACCATGATGCCGTGGGTCTTGGAAAGTTCGGCGACATCGTCCCAGCCGCCGAGGCGCGGGTCGACCTTGGTGTGGTCGATGGGGTCGAAGCCTGCATCCGCGCCGTCGAATGGAGTGAAGAACGGCAGGATATGCACGCCGTCATACACGCCGTCGAAACGGGTACGCAGGATGTCGGTCATCGAGCTAAGAGTGCCATCGCCGAGACGATCGGCGTAAGTGATGAGTTGCACTCTGTTTTTCATGGGACCTCCCTTGGCTCATGGATGCGGATGCAATGTGTGCACGTCTGCCTGTTTGTTGTTTACGTATTTGCATACTCACGTATGTATCGAACCGGTTCGATATTACCTCGAAAGGGACGTCAATGTCCAGTCGCGCAGTGAAATGCGCGTGTCGAACCGGTTTGATGCGGTGTTCTATGCAGCTTAGCCTGTCCGACTCCAATGTGTCCGATTCTGCAGAATCGGACACACAGAACACTTTTTCGGAACTCAGACGTCCGATTCAGCAGAATCGGACACATATGCACAAGTCGGATGATGAGCACGACTATCGACGGGCGTCCGCTGGTTGTGAACGCCGCTGAAATCGATGCGATACACACCGGGCACACGCATGAAGACGCGCATCATCAACGCGTGGTATCGCCTGGCATCAGCGTCATGGGAATAAGCACGTTCGGCTCGAATGGCTTGGGCTTGTTCTTGCGCGAGGCGTTGACTGCGGCCGCTTCCTCATTAGCGATCGCCTGCACGACATGGGCGGCGGCTGACTGCGCAATCGCCGAGAAATCCTGCGCGACCGCAGTCAGCTTCATGCCGGCCAAATCAGTCAAATATGTGCCATCGTAGGCGACGACCTGCAACTCACCTGGAATCGAAATTCCGCGACCCAACGCCTCGCGCACGCAGAAAGCCGCGCCAATATCGGAACTGACCACGGCATCGACGCCGTCGGTCGCCACCCCGTCGAGCGCCTTGTCGACCGCGCGATGATAACCGGCGAAATCCATCACCTCGCCAGCCTCGATATACTCATATTTCACGCCCGCGGCGGTCAATTCCTGCTCCAACGTGAGGTAGTAGCGCACCGTCGGGAACGTGGTCTTCCCTAAATCGAACGACCCCTCCCCAACTTCACCACGCGCCGCCAAATCGAAGAACTGGTCTCGTGGGCCGCCAATCATCACCACATGACGCGCGCCGCTGCGAATCAGCATCTGCGAAATCAGCCGACCACCCTGCTCGTGGTCGGATCCGATCGACGAAATACCGTCTCCAAGCACGCGGTCGAACGCGACGATCGGACGGTGAATCGACGTCCAATAATCGCCGGGATGCGAGGTGTGCGCACACATGACGATGCCGTCCATCATGTGCCTGCGCAGCATGTCGACATATTGAATTTCGCCGTCCGCCTCATCCGCGGTGGAGCACAGCATAGTGCACAGTCCTTGCGCGGCGAGCGCGTGCTGCAGATGTGCGGTAAACGTTGCAAAGAACGGGTGGCGGATGGTGGGCACGATGACGCCGACCAGATTCGTGCGATCGTGGTACAGGTTGCGCGCAAGCTCGTTCGGCACATAATTGAGGGCTTGCATGGCCTTATGCACACGGTCGCGCATATCGCTGGATACATATCCGGTGCCGTTCACCACCAGCGAGACAGTGCTCAGGGACACCCCGGCCTTCTTCGCCACATCGCGCATGCCGACCATGATCGTACCCTCCTCATCGTGCGCTGCCTTTCGCACTTTATTTAGCTTTCGTCGCATTTATCGCACTTCCGCACGTCGCAGATACGATTTTTTTTGAGATATTGCAACCATTTTACATACTCTCGAACCTGTTCGACACCTTGGTGCGCATGCCGTTTGACGAGGTTATCCTTTTACTTGATTTTCAATATCGATTTTCCACATGCTTTTCTTTTTTAATATCACTTTATTGGTTTTTTGTTATCGAATTTTTGTCGGGTTGCATTTGACGATTACCGGCATATACATCGATACAGATTTTCGCATGCCGCACACAACACGGAAAACGGCAGCACAGTACAACGAAAGAAGCGGCGCAAAGCCCGCGATTCCCACGCTTGCTTTGCGACGTTTTCACGGTTTACGCACTCTGGCGCTTTATATGCGCGCTACGCCGTCACGCCTGCGTGGCAGTCAGATCAGGCAGTCGGCACGAAGCCGACGCCTTACCTGATTGCGATATCGCAATCGCAATATCACAATGCACGAAAAACACGGCAATTACGCGGGATTGGACAGCATCGCGATACCGAAACCGATCGCAACGCATATCAACGGCACTGCCACGGTAGCGATCCCGTAGCCGATCGCCAGCGCGAATTTGCGTGTGCGGATCAGCGAAAGCACCTCGTTGATCGCAGTGGAAAACGTTGAAAATCCGCCAAGGAATCCCACGATGAACATCATGGTCGTGTCCATGTCAACCGATTGCGAATAGTACGACATCATGGCGATGCCTGCGCACAGGGATGCGATGCCGTTGATGACGAGCGTGGATATGGGGAAATTAGGATTCTGACCGCGCCAGTTGTTCCAACTACGCTGGATCGACACGTCAAGCACGTAACGGGCCATGGCACCCAAGCCGCCGCACACGCAAATCAGCCAAATCATCAATGAACCTCCCCCGTGGTCGGATCGGGTACCATCGGGATCTCCGCAGTCACCGGTTTCGGCTCGAAGCTCGGCAAATCCGCGGACGCAGATGATGGAACGATTGGCTGAGTGCTCGGCTGGACACTGTATTGCGTCGTGGAATACGTTGTGGATTGCGTTGTGAGTTGCACGGTGGAATGCACAGTGGACGCCGGCATACGTGTATCCGCTTCCGGTGTCTGCGATTCCAACGCTGTCAGAATCGGTGAGGCCTGCGACGCCAACGATGGCGACTGCGCAGCCTGGGACGCCTGCTGTGCCGCACGTTGCGCAATCTGTGCAGCTTCAAGCGCCGCCTGGGCCGCGGAATGCGCCACATCCGCCACCTTCACGTGTTTCACACCGCCGGCGCCCATTTCCGCACCCAGAATGTCCGATTCTCCAGAATCGGACATCCAAACCGTACTTTCAGCACCATACTTGTCCGATTCTGGAGAATCGGACATCTGAGCGCGCATCTTCGTCCTCTGGTTGTCCGTTTCTGGAGAATCGGACACAAAAAGTGCGTCTCGCACACGTTTTCGCGTTCCCTTAGCCAAAAGCCACCGCATAACCAGCACACCAGCCAAAGCTGCAACAATACCACCGACAAAACTTCCTGCAAGATAGCCGAACGCACTGGCCACGTGACGCTCGCGCAGCCCCTCCATCATCTCAAGCATGACTCCCGACATCGTCGACAATCCGCCAAGAAAACCCAAACCAACACCGCGACTGACCGCCTGTCGAATCCGACGACGCAACCACGATGCAGTCGTCATATATTCGGTCAACATCGCAAAAAGAAAACACGCAAGCATATTCGAAACGAATGTGCCGACAACAAAAGGCGTGCCGTTCACCGACGGCAGCAACATATCCAATCCGCGGCGGCAACCAACGCCAACAAAGCCGCCGATAAACACAACCAGATACATAAGTCCATCCGCCAAAGGATTGAACCGTGCCTGAACACGCTTCATCGGAGCGAGTGGAATCTGCGGCGGATTCGGCGCTGCAGCCGCTCCAGACGGTCGAATGCCGACACGGGTAACTTCCGTCAGGTCGATCGACTCCGTAGCAGGATTCGGATCGTCACCCGCATTTAGCGAGAATCCAGGCTCACTTTTTTGCGATTCCATTGCGCTCCCTTGTATTGGCCGCTGCTCTTGCGGACGACATCGTTCCGCAATACGGGCCGTGCAACAACGAGCTGGCCGCAGTTGCCACCTTCCTAACGCATACGAGTCTACACGCATACGCTACACGCGTACGCACAAAGTGTCCGATTCGGGAGAAACGGACATCCAGCCCCCACTTTGCATGCCATATACATCCGATTCACAAGAATCGTACAAGCAGAATACGGAAAACACACTTTGCTTGACCGATTCGGGAGAAACGGACAAACAGTGCAGGATTACGACACATTCAATGTCTGATTCTCCAGAATCGGACATCCAAACCACAGTTTTCACGCTACAGTTGTCCGATTCTGCAGAATCGGACACTTACGGTGCACACATGGCTAGGTGAGCGGAGCGTCGCAAAGCCTCCGCATCGCAAGGCGAGCCTCACGCTCCTCCTCGCCGCTGAACAGCACCACCAAATAGTCGCCGGCACGCAGCAACGTGTCGCCACGAGGCACAATCTCACGTTCTCCGCGCCATAAGCCAATAATCAAACAACCCGACGGCCACGCGACATCGCGCACACGTTGTCCGTCCGCAATCGCCCCCATCTCCAGCGGCAATTCCATAACGCCACTACCAACCTGGCTCGGAATCCTCGTATCCTCACCCTGCGCACGCATGTAGCGTTCCAGCAGCTCGCCATAGATCGGCTTCGTACGCAACACATCAGACACCAGCAGCGCAATAAAAGCAACGGCAGCAACTGGCAACATATGCGTCAACGTGCCAGACATTTCAACAGCCAACAGAATCGACGTGATCGGCGTCTTCACCGACGCAGCCAACGTGCCGGTCATCACACAAACGGCAAAAATCGCAACCACTTCAGATGGCAAACCAACCCACTGATGCAACGACTCACCGCAGATACTGCCGGCAAGCGCACCCACCGCAAGAATCGGCATGAAAATGCCGCCCGGCGAGCCCGACCCGAAACTCGTGCTCGTGAACAGCACCTTCACCACGAACAGCAGACACAACATCCCCAAGCCAACACTCGCATGCTCGGCCATGCTGATCAGATTCGAACCACCGCCAAGCACATCAGGCAGCCAAATGCCAACCGGCAGGGAGAGCATAATCGCAATCAAAGGGCGAAATTTCAACGGAACTCGAGCCTACAACGTCTGACAACCAAGCAACGACCGGTGCATCCTCGAACCGACCAAACCAGCGATCACACCCAACGGAATCAGCCAAACATACTCGTCAAGCGAAAGCTGCCCAATATCACCGAAATCCAACACCGGACGCAAACCAAAACAGTATTTCGACACAAAATCGGCAGTCAGAGAAGCTGCGGTCGCACCCATCAAAATCGCAGGCGAAAAACTACGATGCACCCCCTCCAGCGCGAACATCATGCCAGAAAGCGGGGCGCTGAATGCGGCAGACAAGCCGGCTGCGGCACCGGCAGGCACCAGATACTGCTCCTGAACGTCCTCACGACGCTTGCCACGCAAACGATGCGACAAAAACTGCGCACCCGAAGCGCCGATCTGAATCGACGGCCCCTCGCGTCCCAACGACAAGCCGAACAGCGCACCAAGAAGTCCACCGATGAAACGAACCGGCAGAATCGTCTGCCAGCGCATATGCAAACCGCAGATCACCACGCCATTCGTTTGCGGAATGCCGCTACCGGACGCCATCGGCTCCTTGGCAATCATCCACGCAATAAGCGCGGCCGCTGCGACAACCGCAACGAACCACGGCGCCAACAGCCACGGGGTTACGCGGATTTGCGAGTAGATCCAGCGTGCCGCGTCAGTGCCACGTTCAATACCGAGACGATAGAGAACCACCAGCAGCCCGGACGTCAGGCCGACAAGAATGCCGGCACCCGCCATTTTCCACTTCAGCTGATTGAAACGTGGGATTGACGGTTTGGTGGAAGGAGATTGAGGCATCTGGTTCTCCTTATCTGTATGCCGGTTGTCCGATTCACCAGAAACGGACAACTATTGCACTTTTCCTACGTTCCACATGTCCGATTCACCAGAATCGGACAAACTTGGGTTATGTACTTGCTTCAACAAAAATGCCGGCAGGCGCACACCCACCGGCATTCATCTGGCGGGTAGCCGTCAGCCGACAACTACCAACGCCCATCAATCAAGCCAATCAGTCAACCAGTGAGTTGATCTGAATAATGTGATCACGCTGCGGACCCGTACCAATCACGGAAATACGGCAACCGGACAGCTCCTCAAGACGTTTCACATAATCCTGGCAAGTCTTCGGCAGATCATCGAAATCATGAATCTGAGAAATATCCTCAGACCAGCCCGGCATACTCTCGTAAATCGGCTTCGCAGCAGCAAACTCAGCCTGATCAGTCGGCATATCGTCGCGACGCTCGCCATTCACATCATAGGCGACGCACAGCGGAATCTCCTTCAAACCGGTAAGCACATCAAGCTTGGTAAGCACAATATCCGTCAAACCGTTGACCTGAGCCGCATAACGGTTCACAACCGCATCGAACCAACCGCAGCGACGCGGACGACCCGTAGTCACGCCATACTCGTGACCCTGCGCACGCAGCCAATCGCCGTCCTCGTCCAACAGCTCAGTCGGGAACGGTCCCTCGCCAACGCGAGTCACATACGCCTTGGAAACGCCAATCACACGGTTGATCTTGGTCGGGCCAACGCCGGTGCCAGTGCAAGCGCCACCAGCAGTCGGATTCGACGAAGTCACGAACGGGTACGTGCCATGATCCACGTCAAGCATGGTTGCCTGACCACCCTCGAACAGCACGGTCTTACCATCGTCAAGCGCCTTGTTCAACACCAGCGAAGTGTTGGCAACATACGGCTTCAGACGCTCACCAAGACGAAGCAGCTCATCCGTGGTTTCGTTCACATCAATCGGACGACGATTGTACAGCTTCACCAGCATCTGATTCTTCTGATGCAGGCTTGCTTCAACCTTGTCGCGCAGATGTTCGGCGTTGAACAGGTCGTGTACGCGGATTCCCACGCGATTAATCTTGTCGGCATACGCAGGTCCAATGCCGCGACCGGTGGTACCGATCTTGCGCTTACCGAGGAAACGTTCCGTCACCTTGTCGAGCGTGCGATGGTACGGCGCGATCACGTGCGCGGCTTCGCTCACCAGCAGTCGGGAGCAGTCCACGCCACGGCTTTCAAGACCGTCGATCTCCTCGAACAGCACTTCGGGATCGACGACGACGCCGTTGCCGATCACGGGGGTCACGTTCGGGCTGATGATGCCGGAGGGCAGCAGGTGCAACGCATACGATTCGTCACCAACGACCACGGTATGGCCCGCATTGTTGCCGCCATTGAAACGCGCAACATAGTCGACCTTGGTGCCGATAAGATCGGTCGCCTTGCCCTTACCTTCGTCGCCCCACTGGGCACCGATCAAAACAATTCCAGGCATGTTGTTGCACCTCCGCGCGTATGCGATTTCGCCTCAAAGCCTTACCCAAGGCCTTACAAAGACTACCCTGCGCCCTCTACCGGATATCTGCCGGATATGCACCGATCGGCCGTTGAAACTAGTCAGTTCCATCGTTTTCGTCTCATACAACGCGACACACCCACCGTGCCGCACACGCCGCATGCATTACACGGCGCGTGCGGCATTACACTACTTCAACGCCTTGCCCGCGCTGCCAAGCTGCCTGCAAGCCTCCACCACGCGTGCGGCCATGGCGCTTTCCGCTTCGCGCCCCCACGAACGCGGGTCGTACAGCTTCTTGTTGCCCACCTCACCGTCGATTTTGAGCACCGAATCATAGTTGGAGAACATGTGACCGGCCACCGCACGGCTGAATGCGTACTGCGTATCGGTGTCGATGTTCATCTTCACCACGCCGTAGCTCACGGCCTGCGCGATCTCCTCCGGCGCGGAGCCGGAACCGCCGTGGAACACCAGGGCGAACGGCTTACCGGGAGCGACATCCAGCGAGTGCGCGGGGTCGGGCATTTCGCCGGCCTTAATCGCGAGCGCGACCGTGGTCTGGATTTCGTCGAGCAGTTCGGGGCGTAGTTTCACCACGCCCGGTTTGTATGCGCCGTGCACGTTGCCGAAGGTGAAGGCGGCCATGTAGCGTCCACGCTCGCCAAGGCCGAGTCGTTGCGCGACGGCGATGCCTTGCGCGGGCGTGGAATACAGTTTGTCGTTGATTTCGGCGCTGTGCCCGTCTTCTTCGCCGCCGACCGCGCCGATTTCGATTTCCAGCACGGTGTGCGCGGCTTGGGATTTGTCGAGCAGTTCTTCTGCGATGTCGAGGTTTTCACCCAGCGGCACTGTGGAACCGTCCCACATGTGTGACTGGAAGGTCGGTTCCTGACCGTGCTTCACCTGTTCGACTTCATGGTCGAGCAGGGGGCGCACCCATTCGTCCAGATACTGTTTGGCGCAGTGGTCGGTGTGCAGGGCGATGGTGATGTTGGGGTATTTCGCCGCGACTTCGTGCGCGAAGGCTGCGAAGGCAAGCGAGCCGGTGACGCGGTCGTTGACGCGTTGCCCGGAGAAGTAGGCGGCGCCGCCTACGGAGACCTGGATGATGCCATCGGATTCCGCCTCGGCGAAACCCTGGAGTGCGGCGTTCAGGGTCTGTGTGCTGGTCACATTGATCGCGGGATAGGCGTAACCGCCGCGGCGTGCGGCGTCCAGCATTTGCGCATAACGTTCCGGCGTTGCAATAGTCATGCCTCCATTATCGCCCGACCCTATCCCACTTATCATGTGACAACATTCGCCATCTTTCCTTTCCGTTTTCCCGACCGTCCGCTCCATATCCAGTTCGCCCGCCCCACTAGGGCCATATGCCGAGCGTTTTCGTCTCATATCCCGACATTTGCGGGACCGACCATTAAACAGGGCGAAACCATTGCGATCGTTCCATCGGAAGTCATAGAATATCCACCGGATCGCGCGACGAAGAGCCCAACCGGGTATTCCCGCACGGGCATGCCGCCGCACGTAGATGTTGCGACCAATACCCGCGAGGAGGCTTGATGCACCAGGTTTTCGCCATCTTCCTTCGAGACGTGAAACGCATTCTGAAGAACCCAGTGGCGCTCGTCGTCACGCTGGGTGTGGCCATCATCCCATCACTGTACGCATGGTGCAACATCCTTGCCAACTGGGACCCGTACGCGAACACGGGCAACATCCAGGTCGCTGTGGCGAACGAGGACAAGGGCACAACCTCCACGCTGGTCGGTCATCTCGACGCTGGCCAGCAAACCGTCAACCAGCTTAAGAAGAACCATCAGCTCGGCTGGCGTTTCGTTCCCGAGCAGCAAGCCATCGAAGGCGTGGAATCCGGCAAATACTATGCGGCGATCGTACTGCCGGAAGACTTCAGCTCCAGACTAATCGGCACCGTCACTGGTAAAGGCGACCGACCGTCGATCACGTACTACATCAACGAAAAGCTGAACGCGATCGCGCCGAAAATCACCGATACGGGTGCGACCACGATCGACGAGCAGATCAACACCACTTTCGTTTCCAGCGTGGCCGACGCCGTGGCGAAGGAAGTGAAGGAGGCAGCGGGAGAAACCACCGGCAGCATGAAAAGCGCGCAAAGCGACGTCATCAACGATCTGACCGACACCATCAACCAGCTCGAAACCGTCCAACAGCAGCTGCGCGGCACGCGTTCCACGCTCGACAAGGCCCTCACCACCATCGATTCGGCCAAACAGTCCAACATCGCGCTCGCCTCGGGAATCACCAACTCGCTTGACACCGTCGGCAAGGCGTCCGACTTACTGAGCGAGACACGCACACAAACCGAACGATTCTCGAACACGCTGGTCGGAGCGCTCGACAACGGCAGCACGCAACTGTCCGGTCTGCAGGTCAACGTGAGCAATGCCACCGGCACCGTGCTCAGCGGACTGAACACCACGCAGGACGCGCTCGACCAAGTGTCCAGCACCATGCATCACGTCAACACCACCACCGGCAATGTGCTCGACGGCGTGGAGAAGGCGTTGCAGGCCAGCCAGCTGGATCCGAACAGCCAAACGTATAAGGATCTTTCCGCGCAGCTCGCCGAAGCCCGCAAACAGCTGACGTTCCAGCAGCAGCGCATCGACGCCTTCGAGCAGGACACCACGGCTGCGATCAACGCGGGGAAGAACACTGCGAACGGGTTCAACGACGATGTCACCACGCTGGCGAAGAACGGCACGGCGTCGATGGCGAGCGCACGCACGACCACCACCGGCACGGTCATGCCGAATCTCAATACCGGGCTCGATACACTCAGCCTGGCCAATGGGTCGCTGTCCGGCACGCTTACCACGCTGCAAAGCACACTGGAACAGGGCAACGGGCTGCTCGACCAGTTGTCGCGCACCGTGACCCAAACGAACGCCACCATTGCTGGCACGCAGACGCAGCTCGCCAATCTCGCCAAACAGCTCAACACCACGCGCACCGATGTGGCCGCGTTGAGCAGTTCGGCGATGTTCCAGCAGCTTTCCCAAGCGCTCGGACTTGACGCGAGCGAGGTCGGCTCGTTCGTGGGCGAGCCGGTGCATTTGGACGAACAGGTCCTCTACCCGGTCAAAAACTATGGTTCCGCGGTCACGCCGTTCTACACGAATCTTGCGCTGTGGGTCGGCGGATTCGTGCTCGTCGCGATCTACAAGCTTGAAGTGGACCGCGATGAGAAGATCCGCATGTACACGCCACGCCAAGGCTATATGGGCCGTTGGCTGCTGTTCGTCACGGTCGGATTCCTGCAGGCGATCATCGCCACGATCGGCGATCTCGCGCTGGGCATCCAATGCGAGCATCCGTTCCTGTTCATCCTCGCCGGCATTTTCGCCTCGTTCGTCTACGTGAACATCATTTACGCGCTCGCCGTGGCGTTCCGGCATATCGGCAAGGCCGTCGCCGTGATTCTGGTGATCATCCAGATTCCGGGCGCGGCAGGCCTCTACCCCATCGAGATGATGCCGGAATTCTTCCGCCGTCTAAAACCGTTCCTACCGTTCACCTACGGCATCAACGCGATGCGCGGGCCGATCGGCGGCATGTATGCCAACCATTATTGGATCGACATGCTCTCGCTGTTCTGGTATCTGCCTGTGGCGCTGTTCATCGGCTTGGTCGTCCGCAAGCTGGCGTTGAACCTCAACCGCCTGTTCGACAACCGTCTGGCGGACACTGATCTGATGATCACCGAACATAACGAAGGCACGGTGGAACCGTTGCGGCTCACCGAGACCGCGCAGCAGATCGCCGAGGAGTTCCCCGAACTCGCCCGCAGACGGGCGATTCATTTCTTCCGCCTGTACCCGCGCCTGGTGCGCTGGGGATTCCTCGCGCTGGCGGTACTGCCGTTCGTGTTCCTGCTGTTGCTATTCATCACGCGCATGAAGCTCGCCATGCTGCTCGGTTGGATCATTTCGATCATCGCCATCGACACGTATCTCATCGTGGTGGAGTATCTGCGCGAACGGTATGCGAATTATCTGGGCGAGGAAGCGATGAGTGCGGAAGAGTTCCGCAGCGCGATCCTGCACGAGAACCTGCTATTCCGGCCGGGCATGCATTACAAGCCGATGCATGCCATACATACGAGGCTGTATGCGGCTGCGCATGGTGGTTCGGCCGGACATGCGGCCGGACATGCGGCTGAGTATACGGCTGAGTATGCGGCTGGAAACACAGACGGAAATGCTGGCAGGAGTCTGCGTGAGGAGGGGAACGAACAGTGAAAATGATCTGGGGCATCTTCAAGCGGGACATGTGTCACGCCACCCGCAACGTGATCGCCGTGATCGTCTCGATGGGTCTGGTGGTGGTGCCGGCGCTGTACGCCTGGTTCAACATCGCGGCCAGCTGGGACCCCTACGGCAACACCAAGGCATTGAAGGTCGCCGTGGCCAATAACGACAAGGGTTACAAGTCGGATCTCATACCGGTGCGCGTCAACGTGGGCGAAACCATCATCAGCACACTGCACGCCAACGACCAGCTGGACTGGCAGTTCGTGAAAAGCGACAAGGCAATCGACGGAGTGAAATCCGGCGAATACTATGCAGCGATCGTAATTCCGAAAGGTTTCAGCGCCGACATGATGACGCTGTTCTCCCCCGACATCAAACACGCGCAGCTCAAGTACTATCTGAACGAGAAAATCAACCCGATCGCCCCGCATATCACCGATCAGGGCGCGACAACCGTGGTCAACACAATCGACAAAACCTTCGCCAAAACGATCGCGCAAGTCGGACTCGACCTGGCCTCAAGCATCCTACACTATTCGCAAAGCCCGCAAATGGCCGAATACATGCGCAACCTCAACGGCAATCTCACCACCATGGCGGATACGCTGAGCGGCGCATCGCAGCAGGTAACGTCGTATTCGCAGCTGCTCGGCTCGGCGAACGACATCGTGGATTCCACGGGCAAACTGCTCGCCTCGGCGACCAAGGCGGGCAAACAGGCCCAGAACGCGTTGAAGCAAGGCAAATCAGGTGCCACGTCGTTCACTTCGGCAGGTGCGAACGTCACCTCCTCAGTGAACACCGCGCTCGATCAGGTGTCAGGCGCGTTCGACCAAGTAGCTGCCAAGGTGAACAAGGCGTTCGACGCGATCGGCAAGGACTCAGACACCGCAGCCAGCCAGTTGACAACGTTGAGCGAACAAGTCTCCAGCAGCGAATCGCTGTACGACACGTACATCACAAGCCTCAACCACATGCACGAATCGGTGGAACAACTACCGGACAGTGATTCCGCGAAACAGGCGCTGCTGGAAGCCATCGACCGGGAGATCACGCTGCTGGAAGCCGCCAAAGGCGATTCGCAGAAGCTCGCGCAGCAGCTGAAAGACGCTTCCACGCAGGTCACGCAGGATACCGCAGCCGCGGAACGCTCCCGCAAGGAGATCCTGAACCGCATCACCTCCGCGAAGCAGTCGATCAGCAATGTGCGCGACGATTACGCCACGAACGTCAAGCCGAAAATCGACGCGCTCGCCTCCACAGTCAGCACGCTGATCTCCCAAACCGACAGCATAATCACCCAGCAGAGCGGCACCGCCGACGATCTGGACGATGTGACGGGCGATGCGGGGACGAATGTGACATCCATCCGTTCCGCGCTCGGCGCGATCGCGAAGAAACTCGACTCATCGGCAGCGACGGTGAAGGAGCTGATCACGAAGCTGGAGACGGGCGGGAACGCCGGTGACGGCAACAGCGATGGTGGCGACGGTGACAACGACGCCGATTCGGGTGAATCGGACGAACTACGTGCACTGGCCACCGCCAATGCGTCCACACTGTCCACGCTGATTTCCGCGCCCGTCGCACTGCATCGCGTCTCGGTGTACCCGATCGCGAACTACGGTTCGGCCATGGCGCCGTTCTATACAATCCTGTCAATCTGGGTGGGTGCAATCATCCTGTGCGCCATGCTGAAAGTGACGATTTCGGACCGCGAGAAGGCGCATGTGCTGGGCTTAGGCGACACGCTGCCGCGCATCGCCGGCCCGTCCGGCCCGGGGAACGCCTCACGTTGGGGACTGCGCCTCGACCACGAGTATTTCGGACGGTACGCGATCTTCGCACTGCTCGCGTTGCTGCAGGGCACACTGGTTTGCCTGGGTGACATGTATTTCCTTGGCGTGCAGGCGAATCATGCGCTGCAGTTCCTTGCCGTGGGGTGGCTTGCCGCGCTCGTGTTCTCGAATATCGTGTATACGCTGACCGTGTCGTTCGGCGATATCGGCAAGGCCGTGGCCGTGGTGCTGCTGGTGATGCAGGTCGCCGGTTCGGGCGGTACGTTCCCTATCGAGACGCTGCCGAAGTTCTTCCAAATGCTCTACCCGTTCCTACCGTTCCCGCACGCCATGGATGCCATGCACGCCGCGTTGGCCGGATAGTACGGCAATGAGTACCTGCTTGATATGGTGTATCTCGCCTTGTTCCTGATTCCTTCGCTGCTG
>ERZ1023818.133-NODE-133-length-17677-cov-8.089150_pt1 | contig 17677 bp, 10 predicted proteins | sample MGYA00380378_ERZ1023818 | MGnify/ENA primary metagenome ERZ1023818 (study PRJEB33179, sample SAMN07449062) | human gut metagenome | biome: Human-gut; feature: Human associated habitat; material: Faeces | host: Homo sapiens | place: India:Kasaragod | collected... | reverse complement strand
TCGGAAACAAAAATCTGCATGATCTCCATCACCCGTGCCTCATCAGCGCTGACCTCCTCATTCACCGCTTTTGTGAGTGAGGGGTACACTTTCTGTGCCAGCGCATAATGCTCATAGTACTCTTTGATGTCACTCTCCGAAACGCCCATATAGGCAGTCTCCTCCTCCGTGAGCGAGGCAAAGTACTCCTCTGCCGCCTGAGCGGTCTTTTCCTTTTCTTCTTCGGAAAGTTCCATCTCTTTTTCCTTTGCAAGCTGGTCTAAGCAGACCACCTGTGCCAGCTCCCGCATTGTGATATTTTTCACATAGTTTTCCAGGGAACTGTCTCCAAAATCATGCTGCCAGAGATCGAGTCCATAGGCTGTTCCGTAAATATTCTGGTAGTTCACCAGATATACCTTCGCCTCTTTCAGCCCGCAGGACACATTTCCAATGCGGAATACCTGACGGTTGTTCAATGTGTTTGAGACGATCACTTCCTTATTTCCTATCTTGCATCCTGTGAGCAGAAAGGAAAAGCAGAGCAGACATATCAGTGTCATTTTTTTTCTGTTTTTTTTCATGCTGTTCATTTAAGCTTCCATAGCTTTTAAAATGCTTCTCGCAACAGAGATTCCGTTTGCGGATGCCTGCTGCAGACCACGGGTTACCGATGCTCCGTCACCGATGGCACGAAGACCTTTTACGCTTGTCTCAAAGTCTCTGTTTACAACAACCTTGTTCGAGTAGAATTTTACTTCAACACCATATAATAAAGTCTCATCACTTGCAATACCCGGTGTTACCTTATCAAGTGCAAGGATCATCTCCTCGATATCCACCATAATACGATGTGGGAATACAAGGGAAAGATCTCCAGGTACTGCATCCTTTAAAGTAGGAATCAGGTTATTTCTGCAGAGACGCTCCTCTGTCGTTCTTCTTCCTCTTCTGAAATCACCGAAGGTCTGTACTAAAATTTTTCCGTCGCAGAGCATGTTGGAAAGCTGTGCAATCTGTTTTCCGTACTCGATTGGTGTTTTAAATGGCTTTGTGAAATTCTTGGATACAAGAATTGCAAAGTTGGTGTTGTTTGTCTTTAAATCTTTGGATTTATAAGCGTGTCCGTTTACAACTGCAAGTCCATTGTCATAGTACTCAGTTGCTACTTCACCGGATGGATTCGTACAGAATGTACGCACTTTATCGTCAAATGTAGGTGTGTGGTAAACTAATTTTGCTTCGTAAAGGTTATCGTTTAAGAATTCCATAACCTCATCACGCACTTCCACACGGACACCGATATCTACCGTACCAACCTGCGTCTCGATCCCATGACCGTTACAGATATGTGAGAACCAGTCTGCTCCCTCACGTCCGACTGCGGAAACGATCTCTTTTGCATAGTAAGTCTCATCTTTGTCTGTCACAAGACCTTTCACCTGATTATCCTCAATAATAATATCTTTGACCATGGTATTGAATTCCATCTCAACACCCTGCTCTAACAGATGCTCCTGCAATCTGGAATAAATCTTGTATCCTTCCTCTGTTCCAAGGTGACGGATCGGACATTCGATCAGTTTTAAGTTTGCTGTGATCGCTTTTCTACGGATCTCGCGGATTTCTTTTTCTTTATCCACACCGTAAACTTTTGTATCTGCTCCGAATTTCAAGTAAATATCATCCGATTCTTTTAATAACGCAACTGTCTCGTCATATCCTAAAATCTCCGGAAGATTTCCACCTACGTCCGGGGATAAAGATAATTTTCCATCGGAGAATGCTCCTGCTCCGGCAAATCCGGTCGTGATGGAACATGGCTGACAGCCTACACATACTTTTGTCTTTCTCTTCGGACACTGTCTGTTCTCGATACGGCGTCCTTTTTCAATCATTAAAATTTTCAGGTCTTTGTTGGCATGGATCAGTTCATATGCACAGAAAATACCGGAAGGACCTGCCCCAATAATAATCACATCATAATTTTTCATGTAGTTTTCTCCTTGTCAAAATGCCTTTTTTACAGTCTTTTTCTGCTGCAAAAGGACGTTCTCATTCTGCCTGTTTTGCAAACTTTTTGAGTATAATAAACATTTTTTCTTTTGTCAATCCCATTCCGGGAAATTTATAAAAATTTAAGCTTCCACGATCAGATATCTGCCATCCGGGAGGGCAAATACTTCGCTTGCCTCCTCCAGATCCTTGAGTGACATTCCCCGGATATCAGCCCCCTGATCTTCGAAATATGATTTTACCTCTTTCAGATTCTTACAGACAACCGCCATGCAGTCCTCTAAAAATTCCTCTGCCTCTTCCATTGTCTCTGCCACCGGCTCCGGCAGAAGCTGTTCCTGATGTGCCAGAAAATATTCCAGACATGCTTCATCAAATTCGTTCATACGCTGTTCTCCTTTGTAATTGTGTGTATATGCAGTTTACCATAGATAGGGATCAATTCCAAGCTTTTGCAGTTCCTTATAAATACGTGCAACAGGAAGTCCGACCACATTATTGTAGTCACCTTCGATTCCCTCGATATAGATTGCACATTTCCCCTGGATTCCGTATGCTCCAGCCTTATCCATCGGCTCTCCGGTCGCCACATAGCGGTCGATCTCGAGTTCCGACAACGGTTTCATGGTAACTTCTGTTTTCTCGTAAAAGGTATGTGCGCCCGCTCGTCCATTTTTGTCCAAAAACACAAACGTAACGCCTGTATACACGGCATGTTTTCTTCCCGACAAAAGCTTCAGCATCCGCTTTGCACCCGCTTCATCCTTCGGTTTTCCAAGGATGGTATCATCGCATGCGACGATGGTATCCGCCCCGATCACTAAGATGTCCTGCGGTGTCATCAGTTCCTCGTGTCCGCTCTCGTAGGCTTTTACCATGCCTGCGACCTCTTTTGCTTTCTGCTCGGAAAGTTCCATCACAACCTCCTCCGGCACGCTTTTGGAGATAACCTCTTCTCCTTTTGCCGGGCAGATTTCAAATTCCAGTCCAATCTGTTCTAACAATTCTTTTCTTCTCGGCGATGCCGAGGCAAGTATGATCTGTCCCATTTTGTTCTCCTGTTATAAAGTAATCAATTGTTCCAAAGAGAAGGAATAAATCAAAATTTCCTTCACTTTGAGTTTTCGTGCGGCAAAGACACGCTCCAATGCATCCGCATAGAGTTTTAACTGTGTCTCATAGCGGTCGATGAGTTCCTTTGCCTGCTGCACACGGTCGGTCTTATAGTCAAGCAGGACGATTCCGTCTTTCTCAATCCAGAATACATCGATGATTCCCTGAATTAAGGTTAAGTCCTCCTCATGACGGACTTTTTTCTGTTCTTCCTTTTCCTGTTCGCTGTCTGTTTTTTCGTAGATGTTCTCACAGGAATCTGTGTTACTGCCTACTCCGAAACCATAGTTTTCCAGCTCTTCTTCCGTAAATCCCATGACAAATGGTTTCTCACGGTAAAGTGCTCCCCCGCGCTGTGCGAGAGCCATCCGCTTTCCTGTTTCCGAGGAAACAAAATCTGCCACGGTCTGCTCTTTCACAAGTGCGCGCATATCCGCAGTGATCTTCTCCTCTTTTTCCATAGCCTCCATCTGTTCCTGCACGCTTTTTTCTGAGGCAAAATCGTAGCACTCCATGACGCGGTGTACTGCGGTTCCTCTCAACGCACCACGGTTTGCTGTTTCCTGTTCCACACTCTCCTCTCTCTGGATAAAAAGAGGGATCGTTGGTGTCACAGGTTCTTCCAAAAATGCCGGGACCGTCTCCTCCTGTTCTGCCTCAAACCGTTCACGCATCGCACGGTGCTTTAATTCGGATACGGAATATTTGTTTTTCCTCAAAACGTCAACCTGATATGGATAACGCTGCGAAAATCGCTGTTTTAACTGTCCAACCAGCTGTGTGTCCGCCGCTTCAATCTCTTCGATCCGCTCTGTCAGATCTTCATTTTGCTCTAACTGGTTTTCCACTTCGTCTAAGACAAGCTCTGCCGCTTCCACGATCCGAACCGGGTATTTGTCCCCATAGGAAAGCACTGCCGGAAGTATCCAGTCCAGATAACCGGAAGCCCCTTCTCTTGTAAGGTAGGAAAGCGGTCTGTCTGCTGCTTTCGAAAGATTCGCCTGCTGTCTGTAAAATTCCACTTTTTCGGCTGCATCTTTTAAGGTTCCGGTGAGAATGAGCTTTTCTTTTGCACGGGTTAAGGCAACGTAAAGTACACGAAGTTCCTCGCCGAGATTTTCCAGCTCGATCTGCTTTGCAATCGCCTTCTTTGCGATAGTCGGTGATTTGATACGCTTTTTTCCGTCCATGTAGTCAAGACCGATGCCGAGTTCCGGGTGAAGTACCATTTTGCTCCGCGTGTCCTGCTTATTGAAATTTTTGCCCATTCCGCTCACGATCACAATCGGAAACTCAAGACCTTTGCTCTTATGGATACTCATGATCCGGACAACGTCCTCGTTCTCCCCGACCATGTCTGCCTCACCGAAATCCACATCATATTTTTGCAGCTCATCGATATAACGCACAAAATGAAACAGTCCTTTGTAACTCGTCTTTTCGTAGGCTGCGGCTTTTTCCAAAAGCATGTTTAAATTCGCTGTTCTTCTGCTTCCTGCCGGCATTGCCGCCACATAATGACCGTATCCGGTCTCGCGCAGGATGATCTCGATCAGCTCATGGATCGGAGTGTCCGGGACGAGCTGCCGTAATTGCCTGTATTTTTTGTAAAATTTGAGCAATTTCCGGTGAGCGGTTGTCTCTATATCATCTTCTTTTTTCCCGTCCGCGTTTCTTCCCTGCTTCTGATCTGCCTCTGAATCTGCCTCTGAATCTGAAATTTCTTTTTGCCCGTCCTCTTCATAAAGTCCTTCTGCCAGTTCGAGCACCGCTTCATGAAAAGGCACACTGCCATCTTCAAGCCTTAACACCGCAAGCTCCTCATCAGTAAGCCCTGCCATCGGCGAGCGGAGTACTGCCGCCATCGGGATATCCTGCCTTGGGTTATCCAAAAGCCTCAGCATGGACAGCACCGTCTGTACTTCCACCGTGGAAAAATATCCGGTCGAAGAAACCGTGTGCGCCGGGATCCCATTTCCGTTCAGCACTTCCACAAGCGAATCCGCCCAGCCGGACAGGCTGCGGAGCAAAATTACAATATCGGAGTAACGTGCCGCCCGAAGTTCTCCGGTCGCCTTATCGGTGACAGGCTGCGTTTTCATCAGGTGTCTGATCTCCTCCGCCACAATTTTTGCTTCTAACGTCTTTTTATCGGAAAGTTCTGTGTCCTCCAATAATTCGTCATTGCTGCCTGCGAGCAGGATCTCCGGGATGAAGTCCGCGCTGACAGGATAGCTTGCCCCCGGATACAGTGCAGCCTCCGCGTCATACTCCACATTTCCAAGACTCCGCGCCATAATTTTATAAAAAATATCGTTTGTGCAGGTCAAGACTTCCTCTCTGCTTCGGAAGTTTTTGTGCAGGTCGATACGCTGCGTGGTGCTCTCTTCCAGCGAATAGGAATCGTATTTTTTCATGAAAAGTTCCGGTCTTGCGAGACGGAACCGGTAAATACTCTGCTTTACATCCCCGACCATGAAAATATTATTTTCCCCACGCTCCTCTCTGGAAATGGAGCGAAGCAGTGTCTCCTGCACTTCGTTGCTGTCCTGATACTCGTCGATCATGATCTCCTCAAAGGTATCCCGGAACTCTTCCGCAGTCTTTTTCGCCTTCTCCGTCTCCTCATCCACAAGGATCTGCAATGCAAAATGTTCCACATCATGGAAATCCACCAGATTTTTCCGGCGTTTTGCGGCTGCAAACTCATCTGCAAACTGCTTTGTGAGACGGACAACCTCCTCTAACATCGGCTCCGTGCGCTCTAACTGCTCTATCATCATCTCCGGCGAACAGAAAAAATATTGTTTACATAACTTCTTTACTACATCCTTCGCCTGCTCCCTGAGACTTTTTACCAGCTCCAATTTATCGGGATCTCCCTCAAAACCTCTGCTGCTCACAAGTCTGTCGTATTTGATATCGGAAAGCGCCACGGACAGTTCACAGAAAGAGGTTAGTTTTGACAAACTCTCATATTTTTCCAGATCGCTGCGTACCGCTTTCTCATACATATCCGGTCCGTCATCCTGCTGTGTGACAGCAAGCGCCTGCTTTAAGAGCTGTTCGCAGTCTTTTAAGACAAAGCGGATATTTTGCGTGAGCGGAGCAAGCCATTCTGCACGGTCTAACTCCTCCCTGTTTTCGATGCGGTAGATTCCCACAAAGGAATCAAGCCATTTTTCCGGCCACGGATAACTTCTGGAAAACTCATATAACTGAAGGATCATCTCATTTAATGCTGCATCCGTCCGCCCCGATGCATAGCCCTCCACAAAATCGGAAAATGCTTCCGAAGGCTCTTCATGGTTTTGCTCCAAAACTCTGCCAAGAACATCCTCGCGCAGTAATTTTAACTCACCCTCATCCCCGATACGGAAATTCGGTTCCAGATCGATCTCATGAAAATGATTGCGCACCACATACAGACAGAAGCTGTCGATGGTCGTGATCTGTGCATTGTGAATCAAGGTCAGCTGCCTTAACAGATGCTCATTCCCCGGCTGTTCGTCTAACGCTTTCTCAATCGCATTTCCGATTCGCTCCCGCATCTCTGCCGCTGCCGCATTGGTAAACGTCACGATCAGCAGATGGTCAATGTCGACCGGATGATTTTTGTCTGTTATGATTTTCACGATCCGCTCTACTAAAACAGCGGTCTTTCCAGAACCTGCTGCCGCAGATACCAATATATTTCGATTTCTTAAGTCAATGACCTGCTGCTGCTCTGTGGTCCATGAAACTCCCATATTTCTCACTCCTGTTATTTACTGTTCCTGCTTTTCGTTTTCCATACGCTTTAATATCTCGTCCGCGCTGTCAAATTTTTCCAGTTTATGATAGGAATAACCCGGCATCCGGGTGTCAAAACCGCAGACGGTATGGTATGGACAGTAATCACAGCCACTTTTTCCGTCCAGCGAGTATGGATGAATCGAAATATCTCCGGCAAAGATTTTTTTCCCGGTCTCTTTGATTTTCTCCTGTACATAATCAGACATCACAGAAAAATCGTAAGTACTGGCAACCTTGGAAGTTGCTTTTAAGCTTCCGTCCGTTTTTTTTCCGATTGGGATGACCGAAGAATTTCCGGCAAAATCTGAATCCATCGCCTCATAGATTTCCGGATTATCGTTCACCAGACCATTTAATTTTAACTGCTCCAAAACGCTGTTTCGTATTTCTGCCTCTGTCTCATTTCCAAGTCCGTCTACTATCGGATTTTGAATGTGATAGTAGAAAATACCCGCCGGTTCCGCTTTTTTGCCCGGATGGCGTTTTTCCTCTAATTCTAATGCCGCATTCATATAGACCACAAGCTGTAATTGTAGTCCGTGATACAGATTGACGAGTGAAAAACTCGTGTTTCCCGATTTATAATCAATAATCTTCACATAAACTTTATCCGACGTCTCGTAAGTGTCCACACGGTCAATCCTGCCGAGCAGGTTCATTTTTTCCTCATCACTCAGCTGAAAACGGATGGCGTCCAATTTATCTGCCCGCGAAAAGGACACCTCAAAATCACTCGGCACAAATTTTCCCTTCTGGATCTGGGTGGTAAGTGCCCACACCGTGCGCTTGATGGTCTGGCGCATCCGACCGGTCAGGTAACGGTTTCTCACGTTCTCAAACGCTCCGGCATTTTTGCACCCGGCAATCGCGTCATTCATGCTCTCCTCTATAAATGTCTCCTGCACATCCTCCGGGATGTTAAACCAGGTGTACTCTGATTTTTCCACACGTCTGGAAAAATGTTCAAGCGCATCATGGTAAATATTTCCCATGTCCACGCTTGCAAACTCTAAAAGCTGACGCTCCTTTAGGCGTAAACCGTAATTCAGATAATGCGCGTAGGCACACGCCGCAAAACGCTCCAGTCTTGTGACGCTGTTCTCCAACACGGTTCCATAAAGTGCCTGCGTCACTGCGTGGCTGATTGGCTCATCGCTGTGCACTTCGTAGGCAGTTTTTAAAAGTTTTTCCGTTTCCGGCTTCCACTCGGAATCTGTGAGGTAGAATTTTGAGAGAGCATTCCATAATTTTCTTTTTTCTACCTGAGAAAAATCAGATGCCCTGTCATTATCCTGCAGTCCCTCCAGGAAAAACGCCATGCTGCTCTTCGGCGTCATGATGCAGCCCGCAGAAGTTGTCTCCTCGATTTCCTCCACCGTTTTCTCCGGGAACATTTTCAAGAGCGTTCCAACAAAATACGACCTTCTAAGTGCTTTTCCGTCCGCATTCACTTTTGAAAAAGTCACATATAAAAAATCAGATGGCTTCGTCACATTCAGATATAGATAAAAGCGCTGGATGAACACTTTTTCACGCGCACCCGGTGCAAGTTCCAGATGACATGCCACCATTTTCTCACGTTCAAACTGCGAGATGATACCTCCCTCATATCCAGCTTTCGGCACAACACCGTCATTGCCACCGATGCAAAAAAGCATTTTGATATGGTTCAATCTGGTTCGCTCGATGTCACCGATCGTCACTTTATCATTTCCCGGCGGGATCACGCCGACTCTTGCAGCCTCAAATCCGGCGTCTAAAATATCCGCATACTCTTTGACCGGAAGCACTTCGTCTCCCAGGAAGTCCACAACCTTATCAAACAGATCCATGACAATTTTGTAAATCTGGGCGTACTCTTTCGCCTTGACCTGATTGCCCTGACGCTCGAATTCGAGTTCTTTTTGTTTCAGTTTTTGCTCTATTTCTAATTTTTCAATCAATTCATACAACGCAGTGGTTCCGTCCCGCACGGTCTTTCCCTGGGCAAACGCTTCCGACAGCGGTGCAAAGAAGCCATAAATCTTTTCCCGCACCTCATTCATTTCTGTGAGGTTCTCTTTTTCCGTGTCGTCGAACACAAATGTCCACTGTTTTTCCCATTTTTTTCTGCCACGTATCCCCTTGGCAAGCACGTAGTTTTCCAGCAGATCGATCTGCTGCTCTGTGATATCGGTCAGACCGCAGCGCAGAAAACGGAACACGCTCTCATAAGAGAAATCAAGTTCCACCACCTCAAGCACCGCACGGATAAACTCGATAAAAGGATGAAACAGAATGGTGCTCGTCTGGTCGAGAAAGTACGGAATATCATACGCTGCAAAAATCTCATCCACATAGTTGTCGTAAAGACTGACGTCCCCGGTCACCACTGCGATATCCTTATAACAGTACTGTTTCTCACGCACAAATTTCGTGATCTCACGCGCCACAAAGTGAAGCTCTTCCCTCGGATTTTTAAGGCTCACGATCCGCAGTTCATCCTCCTTCTGCCGCCATTTATGATAATACGGTCGAAACAGATTCTGCTCCATGAAGTACAGGGATGGAGCATTTTTATATCTGTGATTTTTTCCATCGGATAACACAACAGGCTCCTCCACCGTGACATGAAGTTCCTCTGCCATTTTCATCAGCACCGAAACCGTCTTTTTACTCATGGAAAAAAGTTCCTGCTCGCCCCTGCAATGGTAAAAATCCTCGCCTGCATCCATCGTCACGGAGACAATGATACGCTCTGATTACACGAAAAGTTTCCTGAGAAGCTGATTCTGTATCGGTGTAAAACCGGTAAATTCGTCAAACACAATCACGCTGTCTTTTATAATATTCGAATCCTCTGCGACATCGCACAATAGCGATAACACTTCCTCAGAGGTGATATACTGCCCTTGCAGATATTCAGAAAAACTGTGATACATGACCGAGATATCCTGCATTTTCAGGCGCAATGTCTCCCCGACATCCTCCGTCTCCAAAAATGTATCCAATTTTTCTGGTGACACGTTATACTGCGTCAGCTCGGAAATGAGGGATTTCACCTCACTGATGTACCCCATCCGGTTTAAGTTACCGCCCAGCACACTTAAGTTTTTCTTCTGCTCCCCTGCAAGCTTGCGGAGCACCAGATTCTTTCCGGTCTCCTCCAGCACACGGAGGTTCTGTTTCCCAAGCTCGTCAAACACACGGTATGCAAGGCGCGCAAAACTCAACACATCCACGTTCATGATAGCATGTGACTTTTCAAGCCGCACAAGCTCGCGCTGTGTCTGCATGGTGAACTGCTCCGGCACAAGCACCAGATAATTTTTCTCCGGATGCTCTGCCGCCTCTTTTAGTATGTTTCTATATAAATAGGATGATTTTCCACTTCCTGAATTTCCGAAAATAAATTGCAGCGACATGTTTTTCCCTTACTTTTTTCAAATTCTAATTTTCGTTTTCTGTTCCTTTTAATAGTACATCATTCTGCCTTTTTTGACTAGAATAAAGTTCCCGGCTTATGATGTTTTCCATCAGAAAATTTCTCCAAAAGAATGGAACAAAAAAGCTGCCATACAATCCGGGAATTTCTCCTTTCAGTACGACAGCCGTAATCACTGATCTCTATTTCTGTGCTTTTGTCTTTTTCTTCCGGTAACCATTGATGTCATATTTTCTTTCATACTCATCAAAGTATGCCATGTAAGTGTCATTCTTTAACTCGCGGACACTCTTTAAATACTCATGGGTATCAAAGTCTGCTGCCTCAAGCTCGATCATGGCAACTGCGATGTTCGAGCAGTGTGCTGCGATTCGTTCCAGGTTCGTCAGCAGATCATTAAACGCAAATCCCTGCTTCATCTCGCATTTTCCGGTGCGGAGTCTTGCGATATGACGCAGTTTCAGTTCATCGCAGAGGATACCGATCAGTTCGCGGAGTGGTTCTACTTTTGCCGCCATCTCAAGGTCATCCGCACAGAATGCATCCACCGCAAGACTGACACACTCTTTTACTGCATTCTCCAGCACATCCAGCTCATACTGTGCCTCATCCGAAAATGCAATTTTCTTCTCGTTCAGCTCCGCCGCAACCTCTGAGATATTCACCGCATGGTCGCCCAGACGTTCGAAATCACTCACTGTATGCAAAAACTTGGATACCTGCTTCGCCTGGCTTCCATTCATCTCATGCGTGGACATCTGCATCAGATAGGTTCCCAGCTTATCCTCATATTTATCAATCAGCGTTTCCTTTTCCTGTACCTTATTAAACTTTTCTGTCGAATACACAAGGAACAGGCTTAACGCGCGTAAAATATTCTTTCTTGCCTTCTTTGCCATGCCGTTCATCGCAAGATGGCTCTGTGTGATCGCAAGATCCGGGTAAGCAAGGAAACGCTCCTCGAGCAGATCGAAGTCTGCCTGATCCTCCTCGTCCTCCGGCGAATCTTTTACAACAAGATAAACAATTTTTTCAATCCATTTGATAAATGGAAGAAGTACTAAAATCGTTGCCGCACGGAAAACCGTGTTTAACATTGCGATCAGTACCGGGCTCATGGTGGCATTCATAAACGGGAAATGCACCACAGCATTGACAGAATAGAATACAATTGACCAGAACAGCATGCCGAACAGATCGTTAAACAGATAGATCAGGGCTGTTCTCTTACCATTTTTGTTCGTTCCGATCGAGGAGAGCAGAACCGGACAGGCTGCGCCGACACCGATACCCATGGTGATAGGAAGTGCCGCTGCAAAAGTGATCGTTCCACTCATGGACAACGCCTGAAGGATACCGACTGAGGCGGATGCACTCTGCAATACCGCCGTAAATAAAATACCTGCCAGTATACCTGCCGCCGGATTTTTAAACATTGTCAATACATTCACAAAATGCTCATTATCTTTTAATGGTGCAACTGCCCCACTCATGGTCTGCATCCCCACCATCAGGATGGAGAACCCAAGCATAATGTCACCGACATTTTTAAAGCCGGATTTTTTTACAAACATTTTGAAGATAATACCAATGATCGCCACGATCGCTGAGATGGTCGCCGTGGACAGCAGCTGTGCAATCCCGTTCGAGCCGTCAATGTACGACAAACACAAAATCCAGCCTGTCACACTCGTTCCGATGTTAGCTCCCATGATGATACCGATTGCCTGCGCAACCTTCATCATTCCGGAGTTTACGAAGCCGACAACCATAACAGTCGTTGCGGAGGAGGACTGGATGATCGCTGTCACAGCAGTTCCAAGCAGCACTCCTTTCAACGGTGTGTTCGTCAGCTTATAAAGAACCAGCTCCAGCTTATTTCCCGCCACTTTCTTCAGTCCGTCTCCCATCAGGGACATACCAAAAAGGAACAGTGCCACTCCGCTGAGCAGCGATAAAATAATAGTAAATGTTGTCATTTGTACTCCTAACTACGTTATACATCCTAACGTATCCCTGTCTGCAATTTTATTTACAAACTTTTTACATGATTTTTACATTTAACCGACATTTCTTATTATACTGTACCTCATGGCAAAATCACAATCATTTTATTTCTATTTTAAAATTTTTTACATTTCGCCTAGGAAAATACCATTTTCAGACAAAATTATTATCACTTTTTTATCTATTCTCATTTAGTGAGAGCAGATTCAGCCTTTTTTGTCTGCACCTCTCCGCTCAATCCCTGTTTTCTTATAGTATTCTGCCTTATCCTCATACATGCGCTTCTCAGCTTCCTGCAGAAGTTCATCCAGATGTGTGTCCGCCCTGTCCTGCCAGATCACTCCCACTGCGATATTTACGTCCTTCTCAGCTGTCAGACACTCTAACTGCCTTATGCGTTCCGCCAATGTGTCCTGATCGATCTGCGCGCACAATACAAGCAGCTCATCTCCCCCGATACGGAATACGCCGTAATCGCCAAACACATGCTCCAGACATGCACCGGCTCTAAGGATCAGGTCATCCCCTGCCTTATGTCCCAGTGTGTCATTCACACCCTTTAAACCGGTAACGTCACAATAAACTACGCCAACGCTCTGCTCCGGATCGATCTGTCTCACATACTTTTCCATCGCAAAGCGGTTTCCAAGCTGAGTCAGCGCATCCTTATAGCTTAGATCTTCCAGACGCCTCATCAGATTCCTGCGTCTGATGCAGGACTTGAGAAAAGAACCCATGATCTGAAGCATATCCGACGTATATTCCAATGAAAATGCCGGCGGATTGTCAACTCCGTAAAAAGCAATGACTTTTTCCGCATCATAAATTGGCATGGCAACAATGGAATGAATCTTCTGCCGCTTCAGATTTTCATATTGAAACGGATCGCTCCGGCGCATCTCCTCAAGATCCGGTATCTGGACATATTTTCCCTCCTCAATAATGTGATACCAGTTCTCCCAGATCTCCGGCGCAAGATTCTGGAGATTGTCGATCTCCGGTGGCACTCCCGGCGCCGTCCATTCATATGTATTATCATCCCTGCCATCTCTGTTCTTCTCAAAAATATATGTTCTCTCTCCGTTCAGCACTTTTCCGAGATATTCCAGAATAATACGGATCGTCTCGTCCGGCGACTCGACAGAAAGCGCATCCTTCAATGCCTCGTTGACAAAGGACTCCATATCCCTGTACTTCTGGATCATCTTGTCCTGTGAACGCTCCTCGCTGATATCTATACTGATCTCGATCCGGTACTTTTTATTTGTGACAGGATCTTCCACCAGGGTATCTTTCAACATCATGTATTTATCGATCACCGGATTATAATAACGCCACTCGACAAACTTTCCGGCACAAAGCCTGTCATTATTGCACATACCACAGGGAACAGAAGATTTCTGCAGCACCTCGTAGCACTTCATCCCTTTCACATCATCTATGGACTGTAATCCATACACCTCTAACAATTTGCGGTTCATATAAACAAGCTCATCTGTCTCTATGTCTGTTGCGTACACGTACTCATCCAGATTATCTAAAAACTTCCAGATAACTTCTATTTCGTTCATTCTTTATACTCCGTTTCATGCAGATATGAAATTTCTATAAAAATCTGTATAGTAAAATAGCACCTCCTGAGAGGTACTATCTCACCATACGCCATTATTATGCGGATTGCAAACAAACTCTTCCATAAACTTCTTTTTTTCACAGGGTTTTCCAAAAAAATACCCCTGAAGATAATCCGCCTGCAGTTCTTTCATCTTAAGAGGCCAGTCTTCTTTTTCAATTCCTTCCACACAGATGCGGATGCCGATGCTGTGAACCATCTCAATGATCTTTTTAAACAGCTCGTAATCCCGTTCGCAGCTCATTGCCTTTGCTGTGAAATCCTTATCCATTTTCACATAGCCCGGATTCATGTCACTGATGCAGTGGAGATTGGAATATCCGGTTCCAAAATCATCGATCACGAACTGAATCCCATTTTCCTCAAGCACTTTCCTGAATTTACAAAAGACCGGTGTCATATCCATGAAGCCGCTTTCAGTCATTTCTATGCAGATGCGATCCGGCATCAGTCCATTGTCCCTGACCGCAGTGAGTATCTTGTCTGCAATCTTTCCATGCTCGATCTGATAACAGGAAATATTCACGTTCACACTGAATTCCGGTATATATTGCTGTATCTCACGGCACATTTTTGCTGCCTCATCTAACACAAACCTTCCCGCCGGAATGATCAGTCCTGTCTTTTCCAGAAGCGGTATAAACTCGACCGGAGACAGCCACTCCTTACCTTCCTCTGTCACCATGGTATACCGCATGAGTGCTTCTGCACCGATCACACGCCCGGAAACACAATCCACGATCGGCTGATAATATACTTCAAAGCCTTCACACCCGTTAGCGATGGAATTTCTCAGTGCACTTATGATTCTTCCATTCCGCTGGAATTTCTCGTAATCCTCCTGCCTGTAAAAATAGATGTTATTTTTTCCCATCCGTTTTGCCTTTTTCAGGGAAAATTCAAACTTTTTGCGGCATTCCTCGTAGCCTTCTGCCACAGTCGAGGCATCAATCACTCCTGCAGAAGCTGAAAATACAACTTCATATTTTTCAGAGATGATGAATTCGTCTATTTTCTCACCGATCTTTTTTTTTGAGCTGTATGGCATCATCCATGGAAGTACTGTCAAGATCCACGATCACATACTGATCTGCGATCAGATGATAGAGTCGCTGATTTCCGGACAGACACTCTTTCATACAGTCTGCAACACTTTTTAACACATAATCGCCATAATTGCTGCCATGTGTTTCATTCACCGTTGCAAAATCATCAATTCCAATATGCATAAGAAATCCGGTCGTCACAGGTTTCTTCTGTGACCGCAGGTAAGCACAAAATTCCATTCCGCCTAAAAGCCCGGTCACATTATCAGCCCGCCGCTGGTTTCCGGTCTCATTCAGACATCCCACCAGATACCCCGGCTTCCCATCTTCATCATCGATCACTACTCCGCGGCAGTTGACCCACACCGGAAGCCCGTTTTTGTCGAGCCACCGGTAATGGATATCATGCACCTTTTCCTTTCCATCCATCACAGCCTGCATATGCTTTGCAAACATAGTGCGGTCTTCTTCGTAGACAACGGACATGATCTCCTGCTTTACATTCCTCACATGTGTCTCAGAAATCATAAACCGATCCAGGGCAGACTGGGAAATTTCCATCTTATTATTCTGGAGATCGATTACGTACAGGTAATCATCCATGCATTCCGCTATGATCTCCAATAAGATCTCTGCTGTCAGATCTCCTAATATTCCATATACATCCTTATTCATAACCAGAGAACCTTTCCTCTTTCTTTTGCGCTTATACTCCTGCGCATCCAATTGAATTTATCTGGTCTGATATTATTTTTCCGTCTTTGCAACTTTAAATCTGCGGATCATTGTACGTAAATTGTCTGCTTCGCTGCTCATCTCTTCACTTGCAGCCGCACATTCCTCTGAAGTAGCTGAATTCGTCTGTACCACATCATTGATCTGCTCGATTCCTTCATTGATCTGATGGATCTCTGCTGTCTGTGTCTCTAAGGTGTCTGCGATATTTGTCACTTCACTTGTGATCGTTTTTGAATTCTCTGCCACTTCCTCTAACTGTGCTGCTGTTTCCTTTGCAACTATCATACCTTTTTCAACAGCATTCACAGAGCGCTCGATCAGTGCCGCTGATTCCTTTGCCGCTTCTGCACTCTGATCTGCCAGGACATTTACCTGATTTGCAACTACTGCGAAACCTTTTCCTGCCTCACCGGCTCTTGCAGCCTCAATAGATGCGTTTAAGGCAAGCAGGTTGGTCTGGGATGCGATCTCATTGATCGTCGCAATGATCTTGTCAATCTCATGCGATGCATCATTGATCTCGTTCATGGAGACAACCATCTCCTGCATCTTTCCGTTGCTCTCGATCAGTGCCTGTCCAAGCTGTTCCACTTTTCCGCTGATCTCCTTTGCTGCCTGTGAATTGTTTGCCACCTGTTCGGAAACACCGGTAACGGTAGCGGTCAGTTCCTCCACAACTGCTGCCTGATTCGTTGCGCCGTCTGCAAGCTCGTTCGAGCTGGATGCCACCTGTTCTGCTCCGTTGGATACCTCATCGGAAACCCTCTGGATTCCTCTTACCGTATCAGACATGCTGTTCTGGAACTCCATAAAGGATTGTAAAATACCAACAAAGTCCCCTCTCCACTCTACCTCTGGCTGTACATCAAAATTGCCCTCTGAGAACTGTTTCATGGAGCGGTCAATATCATCGACATACGTTCCAAGGATATGGATGGACTTACGCATGCTGTGTGCAAGTCTTCCGATCTCGTCCTCGGAGTGGTATTCCAGCTGGCTGTGCAGATTTCCTTCCGTGAGTTCCTTCGCCACGTCCTCGATCGCATGTAATGGTTCCAGAATGGTTTCAAGTACCATACTGCTCACTTTCTTTGCGATTGCCCATGCAAGGAGCAGGAAGATAATGATCACTGCAATACCGGCAACTGCACAGAAGATCGTGCTCTGGACAGCCTTACTTCTCTGTTTATCAGTCAATGCATCTAATTTCTTTGAAATTTCTACTAAGCTGTTTAATGCAGGGGTACACTTATTTAAGATACCATCGACAGCCTGATCTTCCTTACCGGCCTTGATCTCTTCCATGATCTCATATCCGATCGTTCCCCAGTCCGTAAATGCACCTTTATATTCTGTATAAAGATCCTCTGTAATGACACCTGTGCCGTGTAAAACATTCATCTGTGTATCTACGGTCCCGAGAAGCTCTTTCACCTTCTCCTCGTAGCTGTCGTAAGTGGATTCGTCATCATTCAGCGCCATTTCACGGATATTTCTTGCTGCTGTATTTATATTAATTCTGCATGTTTTTACTGCCTGATCTGCTGCGTTGACATTATTGACATAATTCATCATATTGGCAAACAGAATGCCTATTGCAATAATAGAAATCACTCCTGACAGCAGCATCATGGTAATGACTTTTCTATAACCGTAACTGATTCTTTTCTGCAAATACATATTTTCAAGTTTTGTTTTCATTGTACTCTTTTGTGACAACATAAATTGTATTTTCCTTTCCATCCTAATATACTTTTTTTCTTTCTCTGATATATTAATTTTTCCAGTCTGACAATGTATTAATTGCCTCGTTTTATTTCACTTTTTATCTGTTTTTTCTTCTACCCTCCCCAGAAAAATCTGTCAATTTTCTTCTAGTTTCTCACATTATAGTCTCATATTTTATGTCTGTCAAACCTTAAACAA
>ERZ1023818.113-NODE-113-length-18853-cov-16.379030_pt1 | contig 18853 bp, 12 predicted proteins | sample MGYA00380378_ERZ1023818 | MGnify/ENA primary metagenome ERZ1023818 (study PRJEB33179, sample SAMN07449062) | human gut metagenome | biome: Human-gut; feature: Human associated habitat; material: Faeces | host: Homo sapiens | place: India:Kasaragod | collected... | reverse complement strand
CCCAGGGCGTTGCCCTGGGCTAGGAGCTTCTGCCCTTTCAGGGCGGGTGGAGCAAACTTACTGCTGCCCATTCAGGACAAGAGGGGGCAGCTTCAGTTGAATGTCTGAAAAATCAACTGAAACTGCCCCTATCTGAGAGCATCTTATTCTACATTTCGACAATATTTTATCGAAAGATTATCTTATTCTACTTTTCGACTATGCTTTTCCGAAAGCACTCTTGCGGAAAAGCGTCTTTCTGCTCACCACATCATATTTCAGATACCCTCGCTTCATCCAGCTCTTCAGCATCTCCCGGGTACCGCCAGGCTTCAGGTTGGCCTCGTCACGAAGCTTTTCCAATGCCTCCCAGGTAAAATCATCAGGCAATTGCTGGAGAAGATTCTGCGGACCGCGGGAGGTGAAACGCTGATGTCTCTCATCATCTATCAGATCCCAGAAGAAGCGCATCTTGCACCACAGATCATAATGCAGCGACCAGCGGATGAAATCATCTATCTCATCCTCCCACTTGCAACCGTTTGCCACATAGAGCACACAAGCCTTGAGATAAGCTATCACGAGAGCACGGAATGAGAAATTCTCGTAGATACGGTCCTGACTGCAGATAGAGAAATCACGACATTCCTCCATGAGTTCGTTGATGAGACGGACGGCCTGAGGACAGTCTATCTTGCCGCGCACCTTGCACAGGCGATTGATGTAAGGACGAAGCTCCTCATCGAATGCCTCATCATAATCGCCATACACCGGCATATCAGAACCGATTTCACGGGGCGGAATGGTACAGAAATTGATGCGGGAGAGCGGACCGTCTGATACCACCTTCTTGAAGAACTGACGACCGTGACCGATGGTGGTACAGGCATTCCAGTTATAGAGGATGTGTACCCTTTCGTTCACAGAACCGGGCATAGCGCGGGTCTGCCCGAAGGAGTTACCGGGGTCAAAGGCGAGGCACATGATAGTCCATTTTCTGCCTCTCTGCTTGCCCTTTCCGCCATCCTCGATGGCATCCCACTGATCAATCTCGTTCATGTTGGAGTAGAGGAAATGGCCCTTGGCATCATACATGCGCTGCACGAAGGCTGCCGAAGTCATGTCCGGATCCACTTCCTGCACCATCAGGTCGGTAGGACGTTTCGGCTTATACTTGTGCGTACCCATCGTATTCACCTCCAGCTTCCACTCTTTCTCTCGCTGCAGGTTCACCTCATCCCGCTTGCGGATATCGGCCATGATGTGATTAATCGGAGCATTCACGCAGCTCTTTCCTGCACCTGTGGGGGCCATGAGCACGTTCATCAGTGTTGCTTCGTGTTCTACACCATCTACATACTCGAAGCTTACCTGATAGAGGTGGGCGGCAAGAGATGGGAATACGGCATGAGCCACGGCTGGCTTGTAGATGTCAGGGGTACGACTCACTAGGAGCTTGATAAGCGATGGCAGTTTTTCCGGCATCGCAGGGGGAAGTTCCTCTTCCTCCTCTTCGTCTTCAAACAAAAGATCTTTCTGATTCTCTTTGTTTTCTTCCATTTTGTTTAGTATTTATTAGTTGACGGTTGAAGTTATTTTCAACACACCACAAAATTACGAAAAATATCCAAGACCACCAAACGTTTCCGCAAGTTTCTACTCATATCAGGAATCTTTCTACTCCCATTGAGATTTTTTCTACTCACATAGGGACAGTATCACTTATTTCAAGATACATCAATCTATCATTCTTCATAACATAAGCTATATTATATATAGATAATATTATTAATAATATATATAATATAGTATATATATATAAATATATAAATATCTATATATTAATATATTATATACTTATAAGAATATAATATATCCTACATATGAAAGAGAAGCGCAAAGAAGATTAATATCTTTACATTTTAACAACCTTAATAAATCTTACCTATCTCTACCCTATAGTTTAATGTCCATTTGAAAAACTGAAACTGCCCCCATGTGATTCCATCATTTAAACGAAGAGTTATTGATCAGAAAACATTGAGTGATGCGGCACAAAACATTAAGTTGTCACCCAAGAAACTACGAGTTAGATTCGTTAACACTTCTCAAAGGAGTTCATCCCCCCATCTTCCTCCCCTATCTCATGGGGACAGTATCAGTTTTGAAAACGGACATTAAAAAGTGCGATAGCACCGCCCTAACTACCTATTTTTATATAGTTAGGGCGGTGCTATCGCTAAAATTCGAGACCATTTACCGCAAAAACACAAAGTAAACTACCGTTAAAATACAAAGTAAAACGCCGCAAAAATATAAAGTAACTATAGAAAACATGATTTACGATAAAGCCATATCAAGGGGAGACAGAGTAAAGGTTATACCTTTGGCTACATTAAAAGACTAGAAAAAGCTAATTTTTCGATAGAAAACTAAGAAAAAGTTTGTTTTCTATCGAAAATTTGACTCTTTATCCGAAAAGTTCATTCATCCTTACCTCACTAAGTAATACCGCCCAAACTACCTATTCTTATATAGTTAGGGCGGTGCTATCGCAAACATATCCTCTTTTCCTCCCCTATCTCATAGGGGCAGTATCAGTTATGAAAACGGACATTCTATCCATCATATCTCCAAGAGACTGTAAATCCATGAAGTTAGCACATAAAAACGGGTACTCTATACCAAAATAAAAAAAATCTTTTAATTTACTTGGTAGTTTAGAGAAAAAAACGTATTTTTGCTGCTGTAAATTGATGAATGTTTTTAAAAAGGAGTAAGTATGAATACATTAGCAATAAACGAACCTCAATTGTTGGTACTTGCCGAAGAAGACAAGGAAAAAGGCAGAGTTACCCATTGGAATTCTGTTGATGAAATGTTTGATACTATCTTAGGAGAATAATGTATAAACTTGAGAAATCCCCAATCTGTAAAGTTCAACAGATTGGGGATTTACATTTTCTGAAACTCCATTAAAACCAAATAAGACAATGTCTCATGGGGGCAGTATCAGTTTTGAAAACGGACATTAAAGGGGGTAGGCTTCCACATTCCATAAGAGAAAAGAGAGGGGAATTGCGGCAAGCATTCCCCTTTGTATATAATAAGGTGTAAGCTCAGGAGTACAATCGGGAAAGGAAGAGGTAAATAGGCTTCAGCGGGAGAAAGACACTCCTCTCCAACTACATCTCCCAAAAGTTTAAGAAATGCTAAAAAGACCCTTTTTGGGCATTTTTCACTAAAAAAAAATGCATTTTTGGGGCAATTGATCCAAATCAAGGCAAAATTGAACCAATTTGAACCAATTCAGTTTCATTTATTTTATATATCTTTGCACCCAAATATGAGTTAGTTATCAACGTAAATTGATATTCTTAACGATTGTATAAAGTAAATGAAATTATTCTTATAGGGGATATGACAATACTACTTATCATATTAATAGGAATCGGAATATTTGTACTTCTCGGCATTCTAGGCTGGGGAATACAGCTTTTGGGATTTCTCGGAGGACTCTTAGGTGAAGGCATCACTGGATGCATAGGATGCTTCATCAAGTTCTTTTGGGTGATTCTGCTAATAGCTATATTTATTGCGCTGATACAATAACCAGTCATTTAATCTTAAAAACAATAACCATTATGACATATTGCAAGAAATGCGGCGCAATGCTGCAACCGGGAATGAAATTCTGTACGAAGTGTGGACAACCTATTGACTTGCAACCACAGGCTCCAACCCAGCCACAAGGAGTTAGCAAGCCTCAACGTCCTCAACCACTGAAAGCTATGGCTCCTCAACAGCCTATGAAGCCTCAACCTATGAGACCTCAAACACCGGGTATGCCCCCAAAACCGATGCAGCCTCAGCGCCCAGTAATGCCTCAGGCTCCACAGTCTCCACAAGCCCCTCAGACTCCACAAGCCAGCAAGGGTATGTTCACCAATGCCGTTCGCTCTGTAGCAAACGCCATGACTGGTGGGGCGCTCAATCGCCAGATTGCAGAAGAACAGAGAAGAGCCGTTAACCAGCAAGCTACTGAAAGCCAGTCGGAAATCCGTGATGCCAGAAATGCGCAACAGCAGGCTGAACAGGCACAGATTGCAGCCGAAAGAGAAGCTGAACGTAGCCGCGACCGCCGCAGTATGGAAGCTGTTGATGGTGTTGACGTGGTAAGAGGCAAAACCATCTGGAATATCCAACCAGGAGAAATCGCTCGCAAGATTAGCGAACGAGAACTCGACGAAATAGAAAAACTGAAAGGTATCATCGTTCAGGAAGGTTGCACCGCCATCATTTTTGCCAATGGTGAGCTGGTTTCAACCCTCTCAGCAGGTGCATACCTCTTTTATAAGTCTGTAGAAGAAGAGCAGGCTGCTATCAAGAATGCGGTAGAAAAGGCTGAGAAAGATATGGCTGAAGCCGAAAAGCGTGAACGAGACCGCAAGCGCCAGGCTGAGCCTACCTTCCGCCAGCTCGGTATCGTAGGAGAAGTAGGCCGTGGCTTCAACTGGCTCGGTCGCATCATCTTCGGCGAAAAGAAAGGTGAACAGAAAGAAAAAGCCAAGAAGCGCCAACTGGATTATGCCCGCATCTTAGCCCGCATCACCCAGGCTCCTATCCTGTCGGTCTATATCGTCAGCAACCGTTTCATCACCCTCACTTTCGGTGGAGCGATGAACGAGAATGGCGAACTTGCCTTTCAGCCATACACCATTCCGATGGGCATCCATGATGTGCAGATTGGAGTATCTTTCCAGATGAGCATCAGCGATATTCATACCTTCGCTACCAATTACCTTACCGACCGCAACAGCGTAACAACTAGAGAATTACAGCAGTTGCTCAATGGTACCGTAGAAACCCTGTTGCGCCAGGAACTCCGCAACCAGAACTACGAGTCTGCCGGACTGACTGCCGAAACTGTAAATGTACTGAAAGAGAAGATCCGCCAGACCATCAACCAGCAGGTATTCGGCATAGAATGCACTCAGGTTCTGAATATCACCGACAGCAACCAGGACTTTGAGCGTTTCCGTCAGGTAGAACGCCAGCTCTATAACACTGAGAAGGAACTCGACTTCATGCACCGCACCGGAGAATTCCGAAACCGAATGGAAGTTGAGGCCAACTCCCAGCAGATTTCTTCTGCACAAAACACCGAGGATTTGCGCCATGCCCTCCAGGGCATCAACAAAGACCAGTTGCTCCACGATGATGAGTTGGAGGAATTCGTCCAGATGCTCGAAAGCCAGAAGCGCATCCGCCAGGCAAAGACTCAGGAAGAGGAGTTCGAAGCCCTGGAAGACCTCCGCAAGAACCGTCTGGTCAAGCAGGAAGAAATGGAAGTGCTCGAAGATGAACTTGCACACAAGAAGATTCCTCGTGAGGAAATCACGGAAATCATGCGCATCCAGAGCCAGCAGAACATCGACACAGCCCGTCTCAAGGCAGAATGGGCACTCGATGATTCCCGAACCGACCACGACTGGGAACGTGAAGATCTGGAACGCCGCCGCAACTGGGGCATCGAAGATGAAGAGCGTGAACGCCAGTGGATGCAGGAAGAAAAGGAATACAACCGAGACTTCAACCGAAAGGCGAAGGAGGATGATTACGACTTCCAGCAGATGATGCGTCAACGTGAACTGGATAAGGAAGACCATCTCCTGGCACGCAACGAGAAACTGGAAGACGACCGCCTTGCCTATGAGCGCAACCGCCAGGAAAAGATGGACGATGACCAGTTGGAAGCCAACCGTCACCAGCGCCAGATGGACAAGCTGCAGCAGATGGCTCAGATGCAGGCTCAGCTCGACCAGCAGAAATATCAGCACGAAGAAAACGTAGCCACCATTCAGAGCAATGAGCAGATGAATCGTGACAACCATTTCGCCAATATGACTGCCGAACAGATTCGTGCCGCACAACTCTCCCACCTAACCGGAGATGCTCAGGTAGCTATGGCAAACGCCTATAGCGGCGAGAAGGAAGCCGAAAATCTGCGACAGACTGCAGCAGAAAAGGAAGCGATGATGCAGCAGATGCTACAGATGCAACAGCAGAACAGCAATGCTCAGATGGAAGCCATGATGAAGATGGCCGGCATGATAAAAGATACAGCCACCGGCATCAGCGGCGCCCAGCAAAACCAGCAGCAACAGCGCATCAACCAGCTGGAAGAGGAAAACCGACGCCAGCAGGAGCGAGTAGATCATACCCAGGATGTGGCTATGAACAACATCTCGCAGGTAAGCACTGCTGCCGCCAACAATCTGAACGCCTTCAATGGCGGACTCGGTGGAAATACAGCAGGAAGCCAAGCAGCTCCACAACAGGCAACTCCTCAGCAGGAATTGATAGAATGCCAGTGCTACAACTGTGGACACACCATCCACATTGCACCAGGCACTCCAAACTGTCCAGACTGTGGTGCACCTTTCCAATGGTAAGCCCTCTCCAGAAAATGCAACAAGAAGTCTAAACATATAAAGTAATCAGACTATGAGCGATATTAAACTTGATGGTGATGCAGCTGTAGTAGGCGGAATCCATTCCGACTCCCACAATACGCAAAACAACTATAACACCTCAACAACAACCCATACCACCAACAACAGTACGGTTAACAACCAGACTGTATATGAGGCACAGAAGACTCAGACAGAGATCTATCAGCAGAATGAGACTCTCTTTCTGCAAGCTGTGCAGGAACGGCTGGTAGATGGAAAGTTGGATAATCAGAAGTTGGCAGAGCTCAACCAGTTGAGCATCCAATGGCATATTGCTCCCCTGAGAGCCAACCAGATCATAGATCAGGTACGCCAGAACATCCATATCCTGCAAGGCAGCAAGGGCAACGAATTCCTGGCAGAGCAGATTCTGACCGAGGTCTTCAATGCCATCCAGACCAACCATACCGACATCCTGAAACGCAAGTTCAACAGTCTGGAGCAGTTGGCACGTGTGATGACGAATGATAACAACATCCAGTTCTACTATCATCTGTTGCTTGCCTCGATGTATCCCGACAAGTGCGCCCTTGCCTTCTTCGGTTCCCGTACCGATAACTACTGGCAACTTTTCTGGGCTCATGTAGCGTTCATCAAGACCGGCAATATCGACAATGCCACCGTGCTTCTGCCAAGAATGGGCGGTTTCGGTTGTCCGCAAGGCGACATCGCCCTGCTGATGGCTCTTGATAATCTTGCCGACTACCACAAGAATGGAAAGCAGGATTACTACAGGCAGCAGACCATCCAGTATCTCGACCAGGCCGTACAAAACGGAATGAGTGAACCGCTAAGTGCTCTATGGTATGCCGTGAAGGAGATGTTGGAGGATAAGCCTCAGCCAGAAGAATGGTATCAGTTCTATTGCGATACAACCCTTTCGGAATTCATCCCGAAGGAGAAGAGCAAGATGGCTGTTCCACCTCAGATGCCTACACCTCCTCCGATGCCAAAGTTTAATGCCCAGAACGTGAAGCTCAACCAGATGCGAGGCTTCAATCCTCTGCAGGCTGCCAATAATATGGGACTGGGAAGCGTCAACGCGATCAGTCAGCAGCCTCAAATGGCAAGTATGCCAGGCGGTGCAACTCCTCCCCCTATGCCGGGACAAAGCAAGGCGGCTCCACAGCCGGAAGCCGTGCAGATGGCATCAGAAGCTAGAACAGCCGATGAACCCATCGACCAGCCCGACCCCTTGGAAGACCACTACGGCATCATCCTGACAGATGGCAATGCACTGGCTAGAAAATACGGTTGCACCATCCAGGAGGTATATGATGTCTTCAACGACTTCATACAGAATGCCTACGACCAGCAGATGTACTGGACATTTCTCGACATCTCGCAATATGGACTGGATTCCACCCATGAGACTCCATCCTGGATAGAATGCAATGAAGCAGTATCTCGCTGCATCGCCGACAACAACCTGACAGCAGGTCCCGACCTACACCTATTTATAATAGGAGGTGACGATGTGATTCCTATCCCTCGCGTCGAAGACCCATGGCCGTATGGCGGCGAGCGAATCCCTACAGATACCTGCTATGCCTTCGAAGGCACCTATATCGTAGATTTGCTGGATAGTCGCGATTCAGACTTCACCGTAGGTTGCGCCCGCAACAATGTGGCTCGTCTGCCTTTGGAAGACGGTCAGCTCGATACGGATATCCGAAGCGACATCGGTGCTTACTTCAACATCAGCAGTATGTATGGCGGCGGTATTCCTGTTGGCAATGTTCTGATGATCAGCAACCGCGACTGGATTCCAGCCAGCTGCACGATGACCCAGCACCTGCCGCTTCTTTACAATACCGACGATCCTGAGCTGATTCGCAACGGAATGTATATCAGTCCAAAGCTGCTGACCGAAGATTCGGAAAGCCTCAGCATCTATTGCAAGTCTTTGGACAAGGCAGATATGCTGATGTTCAATCTTCATGGTGCCGATGCAGAGGGTATGTGCGGATTCTATAGTGAGGATGAAGCATTCAATCCTTCGCTCCTCAACCAAGGCAGGGCAAGAGTCTTCAATACCGTGGCTTGTTTCGGAGCCCGATATGCCGGTTACAAACGAAACGACTCCATGTTGCTCAGCGCCCTCTACGGAGGTGGCGTATTGCTTTATACCGGTTCGCTCATTCCTGTTCCGATGTTCTCTAATGAGGAAACGGATGAAGCCCGCCAACTTCTGTTGAATCCGGGCACAGGCAGCGAGGTGCTGATGCGCCTCTATCCGCTCTATCAGTTCAAGGGTATGACGGGCGGAAAGGCGATGCTCCAGGCTAAGTGCGATTACTTCAACATGTGCCGACATGTAGAGGATGATTGTTTCTCTATGAGCACCGCCCTGATGTTCTGTCTCTACGGCAACCCGATGCTCCATGTCCGTCGCAGGGAATATGTGGTTGAATCTGCCCTGCAGAATGATGCGATGCCACCAGCTCCGATCAAGGCCGACGGCTCTCCGCTCAAGAAGACCATGCGACAGCGCCTGCTGCAGAAGGATAAGAGCAACCAGTCGCTCATCGACCAGATTCGTGGTTATGTGGATGAGAATCTCAATGCCATCCGAAACATGGTAGAACAGCATCTGTACCAGCAGCTGGGCTTGAAACCGGAAATGCTGGATAGCATCGACCAGGTAAGCCGACCTACCATCGACGGCAATTACGAAACGGGATATTCATTCAACTATCACGACGCAAGCCGCCAATATGGAGCAGACACCTTCGTAGAAGTAGATGCCCAGGGCAAGACGAAGCGAATCTATACAACGAAATAATCTGTCCCCTACAAAAGGACTCTAAAGTAAATAACAAAAATAATAACAATCATAAAACTGAAACATATGGGATTTTTTGGTTTTAAATCTTCTAAGGAAGTAGAAGAAGAAAAAAGACAGGCTGCCGAGGAAGCAGCGAGAAGAGTGGAACAGAACAACCTGACCAACCTCAGCAACCTGAGCAAGGGTAGTCAGCTGAACTTTGCCATCCCTTACTTTGATGTCTTCGACCCACGTCTGCAAGATTATGGCGTACCTGTATCTGTACATGGTGCCGTAGTATATGCCATCGAGGACATGGATCTCTTCCATAGTGTGAACCGCAATGAGGGTTACAGCGACGAGACTTTCAAGAACAAGCTTCGTGGCCAGCTCACCAAGTTCATCAAGAGTGTAGTTAGCAATGCCCCTTCTGACGCCCAGATTCCTGTAGTTCAGATTGAGCGCAAGATTTTTGAGATTAGCGAACTCATCCAGCAGCGTGTTACTCCACAGGTAGAGAAGCTTTTCGGCATCACCATCCGCAGTCTCGACATCACAGGCATCAACGTGGATAAGGAGAGCCGTGGCTATCGTGAACTCAAAGCCCTCACTGCCGACCTGGAGAAGGAGCGTATGATGGCTCAGCACAATGCCCAGATTTCCAACTTCAACCTCAACAACGACCTTCAGCAGGATATGCTCAAGAAGCAGTCTGAGCTGAATCTCGATGCCATGGGCAGAAAGCAGGAACTCGACCTTGGCGGTCAGGAGGAGTTGCAGCGCATGAACTTGGAGAACCAGCGTGAAACCATGCGTATTCAGCGTGAGGAGATGCAGCGTGCTTCTCGTCTCCAGACAGAGCAGACCTTTATGGGTGCTCATCAGGCAAACCTCAATGCTGGTGTTCTCAACAATGCTACAGATAATGGCATCAATGCCTTCCGCCAGCAGACTATGGGTGGTATGAACAACATGGGTCAGATGGGTGGAGCTCCTCAGATGCCAGGTCAGAAAGGCATGGGTGGTGCACCTCAGATGCCAGGCATGGGTGCTGCAGTTCCTCAGGTACAGTATTATATTGGCATCAATGGTCAGCAGTATGGTCCATGCGATTGGAACAAGCTCCAGCAGCTCGTTCAGCAGGGTCAGCTCACCCAGCAGTCATACGTTTGGAAGAACGGTATGGCGCAGTGGGAGTTTGCCGGTAATGTAGCAGAACTCGCTCCATTGTTCCAAGGCACCGCCCCACAGATGCCGGGAATGCCTCCTACTATGCCGGGGATGTAATTTCCCGGCAGCTATAATACAAACAAAAGTAAGAACATTAAATTTGTGATAATATGGGATTATTCAAAAAATTAGTCGGTGATATCGCAAAGACAGTAGGTGAAAGCCTGGAAGAAGTTTCAAACGAAGCCAAAAAGAGTTTCCAAGAGGCTCGCGAAGAGGTAAGAAAGAACATCCAGGAAGCAAAGCAGAATCAATTCAACTCTGATGATGATGACGATGATGATGACAATTGGGATTATCCATTAACAAAGTTATCAGATGATGACGATGATATACGAATCCAGTTAGGCACTTTTAAAAATGGCGTTTTAACCATCGACGAGGGACATACAACTCTCGGCGAAGATGCCTTGGAGGGTTATAAGAAAATTAGAAAAGTTGTCTTCCCTTCAACCCTTAGAGAAATTGATGGATGTTTTTTCAGTGAGCATGGACATGAGGACTATCTTGAAGAGGTAGATTTCTCAAAGGTTAAATTATTGAAGGAAATTCCAGACTGTCTGTTTGAAAAATGTAAGAGACTTCAAGAAATAAACTTTCCTGAAGGAGTAGAAACAATAGGTAGCGAAGTGTTCGATTCTTGCACCAACCTACGCAAGATAACATTTCCAAGTACTCTAAAGTCGCTACAAAGCACCACCTATGAATGTAAGAATATCGAAGAATTGGATTTGTCCAAGGTTCACCTGTTGGAAGAAATTCCAGAATATTTCATTAGTGAAAATTGCGATATTCAGACTCTTGTCATACCTGTAGGAGTAAAAATTGTGGGTGATGAATTTGCCTCAAGCAAAAGCATTAGAGAGATATATGTGCCTTATACTGTTGAAAAAATCGGCACTCTCAATGATGACGAATACGCACCTGATGTGTATATCTACACCAACAAGCTCACGGATATAGAAAGTCTGTGTGCCTATATAAAGACTCTGTATGTACCAGAAGAGTTATATGTCTACTATGCCGAGCTTCTAAAGGATGTTGACGATACAGAAGTTCGTCTTCGTAAGATGCCAGCAGACAAGTTGGATTTCTATGGTACACCTGTTCCACCACTTACCGAAGTGGCAGAAGAAGAAGAGACACAGGACACTCAGGAAGAGACTATGGATATCCAGAAAGAATCCGAAGAGATTCCAACCATACAGAAGTCTCCTGGCAACCTGTTCTCTGATGCTCTTGAGGAGCTCATCAATTCTGCAGCAGCAAGTGATGAGCTGACAGAAAAAATGAAGGAGATTGTCTTACGCCGTGCCGTTAAGGAGGGAGAAGATCCCGACGAGGTAGAAATGGTGCTTGAGGCAAGATTCTACGAGAAGCATCATTAATACGTATAATAATAATAAATAAATTTATCTACTATGTACAACGATTTAATAAGAAAAAATAATATGAATAATTTATTTGTAGATGCATTACAGAACAATCCTATCTTCCAGCTATCCCTATCTTCTAAGGAGTTGTTTCATAGCAACTTTTTGGCATGGTTAGCAGAAGATAAGAATACGCAAGCCCTTTTCAAAAAGATTCTTTCTACCTGGTTAGGAGAAGATACTTTTGATTATAATACAGATTGTATGGAAGTCAAACGCGAATACAAGAATTTTGATTTTAGTATTTGCGAGAAAATAATCAACGATGAGGAATCAGAAACGGGAAAAATCCGTCTGGTTCTAGAGAATAAATTCAAGAGTATAGCTTATAAGGCTCAGCTTGATAATTATAAAAAGAAAGTTGACGATCTTAACGAAGAGGCAGACAAAGCACAATGTAAAGTAGAGTTGAAGTTAAAAAGACTCAATACTGCAAAGTTTGAGAATTGGAAAGGAAACGCAAAACTTCCAAAGACAAAGTATATCTTACTCACATTAGCTGAAGATTTCTTAGACAAAGAAGCTGTCAAACAATCCGGATGGATAATTGTGACATATGCAGATTACTCTAAAACCCTACACGACAATCTGGCTCTTGTCAAAGATAAGTTTTACAAGGAACTTCTGGAAAAATATTGCGAGTTTATTGATGCATTCTACACATATACCAACAACTGTTTGGAAAAAATTAAATATACTGACAATTGGGAAATTCTCAAAAATGAGGATTTTTCCACCCTCCGCTGCAATGATATATGGCAGAAGCTTGTTATGCACCAATGTGCCTTGCAATTAACCAAGAAACTAGAAAAGAAGTTTGGTAAAGATTTTCAGCCAATAATCGTCACTTCTGATCAAGAAATCTGGGGAGAAAATGGTACTGAAAATAAAGACAAATTATTTATGAGAGTTAGCTACTACCATGGTGAAGCCCTCCTTGAATTGAAGTATCTTATCCCCCAAAAGGGTATCTTTGTGCTCCAACAGCAAGGTAACCATCCTTTGAGAGCCGGTTTTTTAGATATGCTTTCGAAAAAGCCAAAATATTCCAAAGAACATGATACAAAGAATTGGAATGAAGAGACTGATAGGATCATTAGAGGAGCTAAACTTGCAACTATGGTTCCCCCTAAGAAAGTGGAATCAGAAGATAAGCCCCGATACAATTCTTTTGGAGTTTTCTATTATAACGATTTAAATAACGTTACTAAAAATATAGATAAAACACTTGACGATATGATTGACAATATCAATCAAGTTATTAATCTTGTAAAATAGCAAAACAAGTGAACAAATAAAATTATTTTTACTATGTACAACGAGAAGTTAGAAGCACTCATCACTGCAGCATTGGCAGATGGAGTATTGACTGACAAAGAGAAGAATCTTCTCTTCAAGAAGGCCGAGGCCATGGGCATCGACCGCGACGAGTTTGAACTGGTACTTGAGGGTCGTCTTGCTAAGCGCAAGAAAGAAATGGAAACACAGGCTCCTCAGGCAGCTAAGCCTGCAAAGAAGGAAGGTGCAATTCCACAGGAGCTTGATGACCTCATCAAAGAGTACCTTACCGACGGCATCATCTCTGCCAAGGAGCGTCAGGTTCTTTTGAACAAGGCACAGGCTCTGGGATTGAATGTTGACGAGGTTGATCTGTACATCGATGCACAGCAGCAGAAGGCTGATCAGGCCGTAGCAGCAGCTGTGAACAAGCGTCGTGGCAAGACCTGCCCTTACTGCGGTAGCTCTATTCCAGAACTGACCGACAAGTGTCCTAACTGTGGTGGCAACATCACCCCTGAGGCAAGTAAGGAGTTGGAGGAGATTATCGAGCATCTTGAGTCTGCTTTGGTAAATTTTAAGTCTGGAGAAGATGTTGATAAGAGCAAAGCTGAGGTGGAGCGCTATGCTCGCAAAGCAAGAATGTACTATGGTAACAATCCTAAGATACAGCGCTTGCTTGATGAGGTTGAGGCTGAATCAGAAGCAGCAGAGACAGAAGCCAAAAAGAATGCGAAAAAGAAATTTTGGCTAAATATTTTCGAAAAAAATAAAAAGTTTGTTTTAATTGCCATTGCAGCCATTCCACTATTTGGATTTATATGGTATGAAGCTACCGCTGATGCCAGAAGAGAACAAGCTGAGCAAGAAGAAAGACAAGAAGAAAGACAAGCTTATCAAGAAGAAAAAGCAGCAAAAAATGCTAAAGATCTCTCATATGTTCAAAATACAGCTAAAGAGGTTAATGACTTTCTTGATAAAGGGCAAGTTGACAAGGCTGCCAACGCACTTACGATGTGTGAGGCTTCAGGTTTAGGCAACCCTCTACAGGATAATGATCAAGCAACTTCTTTGTATAAATCATTGGTTGCAAATGTTGTAGATGCATATCTTGATAAAGGAAAAAAGAAGAAAGCACAGAATTTAGTTATATCCTGTAGCTCAAAGTTCGATTTCGGTAAAAGTGGACTAGCTGAATTATTCGAAAAATTGGGATGTGATGGTAATTATGAGTTTAAGTAGATTGAAAACATAGTATATATATTAGACGAATTTACACATATGTTATGTGTAAATTCGTCTAAAGATAATTAATTGTCATAAAATAATATTACATCATAGATTATGATACTACTTAATGATATTCTCAGACTTCCGGATATTAAAAACGTTAAAGTTAGATTTAATTTGAACTTCGGAACCAAAAGACCGGCTATTGATTATTTTACAGACCAAACGGAAGAAAGCAAGCAACATATGCTTGACGGTCAATACTGGAACTATGCAAGAAAAAGCAATTTCTCTAATGGAAACATTACCTTAGGTTTTGTCCCTATCCCTCAAAAACAAGACTGTTGGTTACTATTCCATATAGGAAAGATTGTTCAAGATCTTGGTATTCAAAATGGAGTTGGATATGAATATGAAGAGTTGGATGAATACAAAGAATACATCGGCAGAATTGTTATCCACTTCAAAAATCATAGTCAAAATCTAATCAGAATAGGAGAGAATGTATTGCCAGAGTGCATAGTTGAAGAGATTCTGCCCAATGTTTACAACAACGACTATTTTCCTGGATATTCCAACGTGAATGTTTCATGGCTATCTCTTAAGAATCTCATCACAAAAGATAGTTGGCGTTCTGCTCTTGAAAATCAAAAAGGAGTGTATCTGTTGGTAGATTCAAATACAGGAAAACAATATGTTGGTTCAGCGTATGGTGAAGATATGATTCTCGGTAGATGGGAAACATACATTCGTACATGCCATGGAGGAAATAAACTTCTAAAGGATTTAGGTACAGACTATATCAAGAATAATTTCTATTTCACAATTCTCGAAACATTCAATAAGGATACTGATGACCAAATCATCATTGATAGGGAATCACATTGGAAAGATGTATTGTTTACTAGAAAATTCGGATATAACAAGAACTAATAGGTACGATCTTTTTACAATAACATCATTCAATAATCAAGCGCCAATACTTTTTTTTCAAAATATTAGCGCTTTTTTTTGAAATTTTCTCTTCATATTACTATATTATAAAGGTATAACCAAAAAAGCAAGAATAAGATGGCAAATAAAATGTCTTTATGTATCATCAAATACACCTATACTCGATATGTAGGGGTGGATATCGAAAAATATACTCGGGGACTATTCGAGTATGTGAAGGAAGCGTTTGGAGAGTTTCAACCACAAATGTCAGAGCCTGGAACTATACCTGATATGCCAGACTATCTGGACATCGTGCTCTGCAAGAAGGATGGCAGCATCTTCTACGAAAGCGACATTCTGCGCCGTGCCGTCAACATTCCGCATGATTGTCAAATGGGTGGATTAGTATTGGAAATCTTTATCCAGAACTGCGATGGCACGAGATACAAAAAAAGACATGCATATCCCAAGCCTTGGGAGAACCATGAAGCTAACGGCAAGTCGGACATGAGAAAACTGAAAATTCATAAAACTATCACCAAAAGGAATCTTAACAATCAAGAAGGCAATGACTCTGAAGGTTGTCTCCCTGAACTTAAGTTTCACCAATTCTTAAAATAAACATCCTATGACATACGAAGAATTCAAGCAATTGGCTGAGCATCCACAGCATCGGGATGTTCCTGCCATCTTCAAGCTCGAAGTTTTAGAAACAGAAGAGCTGGAGGAGAAAAAGCGTTCACATTATCCGAAATACAAGGTGAACACCTATTGTCCGCAAGCCTTCACCACGAAAAGAATAGAACTTTTCCCTCATAAAAGTTTGGTGGTATCATTTTTTTGTTGTAGCTTTGCAAATGAATTAATTCGATGACGCAATGGCAAGAAAATTATATCCTATAGGAATTCAGACATTTGAACGGATCCGCAAGGAGGATAAGTTCTATATAGATAAGACGGAATATGTCTATCGTATGACTCATACGGATGGAACGTATTTCTTCTTGAGTCGCCCACGCCGTTTCGGCAAATCGCTGCTGGTTTCAACCTTCCAAAGTTATTTCGAGGGAAAGAAGGAACTGTTCAAGGGGCTTGCCATCGAGAAGCTGGAGAAGGAGTGGAATACTTATCCTGTTCTGCACTTCGACCTGAGCAAGGGTAAGCATATGGAGAAGGAGCAGCTAGAAGAGCATCTGGGCTACCTTTTGGAAGATTATGAACAAAAGTATGGTATAGAAAAGCACCGTAACGGAAACAATAATCGGTTCAATGACTTGATAGAAGTGGTTTTCCAAAAGACAGGCAAGCAGGTGGTGGTGCTCATTGATGAATATGATGCTCCGCTGCTGGATGTGGCGCATGAAAAGGAAAAACTAGATGAGCTCCGTAACACGATGCGCAACTTCTATAGTCCTCTGAAGGGAAACGAGTCTATGCTTCGATTTGTGTTCCTTACGGGCATCACGAAGTTCTCGCAGCTCAGCATCTTCAGCGAGCTGAACAACATCAAGAATGTGAGCATGGACGAGCCTTATGCCGGCATCTGTGGCATCACCAAGGAGGAACTGTTGACCCAGATGAGTGATGACATCGACGCTCTTGCCGAGCATCTGGAACTGAGCAGGGAGGAGACTATCCAGGAACTCAAAGACCATTATGATGGTTATCACTTCTGCTGGCCATCGCCTGATGTCTTCAATCCTTACAGCCTGCTCAATTGCTTTGCTGATGGCAAGCTGAAGGCTTATTGGTTTGGATCCGGTACACCTACTTATCTGATTGAAAAAATGAGGGAGTTTCATGTGTTACCATCGCAACTGGGAAAGGTGAGGGCTAAGGCTACCTCCTTTGACGCTGCAACGGAAAGAATGACTTCGCTCACTCCTCTGCTGTATCAGAGTGGCTATCTCACCATCAAGGACTACGAAAAGAAGATAGATGTTTATACGCTCGACTTTCCTAACAAGGAGATTGAGGTGGGACTGTTCGACAGTTTGTTGCCGGGCTACCTTGGATCGGGAATAGATATGGGTAGGGTTGTGATAGCTGACATTTCTTCCTATATTAATAGTGGTGAAATGGATGAAGCCCTGCAAATGCTGGCTGATTTCCTGGAAACCATTCCATATTGCGACAACACCAATTACGAGGGGCATTACCAGCAGATGCTTTATATCATCTTTGCCTTGCTTACTGACTACAATATTATTGTGGAGCAGCACACGGCTAAAGGGAGAATCGACATCACGCTGGAGACTGCCGACACCATCTATGTGATGGAACTGAAATTCAACAAGAGTGCCGAGGAGGCTCTCGCCCAGATAGAGGTAAGGCATTATGCCGATGCTTTCAAGATGAGCGGCAAGAAGGTGGTGAAGGTGGGCTTGAACTTCTCTATCAAAGACGAGGTGAATACTCTGGAATGGGTGATTTCCTAACACTGAGGGGTTAGCCGATGGATTACGATTGACTTTCACAAATTCTTAAAATAAACATCCTATGACATACGAAGAATTCAAGCAATTGGCTGAGCATCCACAGCATCGGGATGTTCCTGCCATCTTCAAGCTCGAAGTTTTAGAAACAGAAGAGCTGGAGGAGAAAAAGCGTTCACATTATCCGAAATACAAGGTGAACACCTATTGTCCGCAAGCCTTCACCACAACCTTGGAGGAGGCTGAGAGACTGATGCACCAGGATGTCCAGTACCGCAAAAAGATGAAGGAGGAAGACGACTATCCGCTGGATACCTTCTGCTATTATATCTCGGAGATTCCGATGGGACTGTTGCACTACGACCGCGAATGTCTTTCTCAAAGAGTGTATGACGGTGAGGGAAAACTGATCGACCGGTCTTACTGCTGTTCGCGTTTCAGCATTTACTATCCCGGAGTCTGCGATTTGCCTGCATACGACCGTCATCCTGACGAGACCTTCCGAGGCAGAAACGCAGAACAGATTAGATTCCAGAAAGGTGACATCGTGGAAGTATATCGTGGCAATGAGGTGAAACTTGCCATCGTTGTCGGTACTCCGCTTACCACCGAATGGATCTGGGAGAGAAACCAGGCTGCCAAGGATAAAAGGGGATTGGATGAACTGCCATACGATGAAACGGATGACAGCTATACCGTGATAGATGGTCCCGGCTACGAATACCACGACCATGTTCCATCGCTGTATGTCTTCGCCCCTCACTATCATGTGCCGCTCTATCTTCAGAGACGATTCAAGGGTTATCTGGAAAAGGCTGAGAAGAAGCAGAAAGAAGAGGAGGAGAAAGACAGGATCTTCCGCCAGGCTCACGATTGCTGCTTCAGCAACAAGGAACAGATAGAAAAATCTGAAAAGTGCGGCTGTTTCTTCTGCGGCGAAATCTTCTCGCCATCCGAAATCACGGATTACCTCCCTGATGATCCGCCTACAGCCGAATGTCCCTTCTGTTATACCGACTCCGTAATAGGTGATGCCTCCGGCTTCCCTAT
>ERZ1023818.112-NODE-112-length-18936-cov-23.026058_pt1 | contig 18936 bp, 14 predicted proteins | sample MGYA00380378_ERZ1023818 | MGnify/ENA primary metagenome ERZ1023818 (study PRJEB33179, sample SAMN07449062) | human gut metagenome | biome: Human-gut; feature: Human associated habitat; material: Faeces | host: Homo sapiens | place: India:Kasaragod | collected... | reverse complement strand
CACCACTTCGGAATAGCTGTGGCGAAGCAGGGACTGGATGAAATCATCTTCCAGCGTGCCATAAAGGTTTACCTGATTCCAGTATTTCTTATTCCAATGCCATGCGCCTTCTATTTCGGGATGCACTTCCCGGAGTTCGAGGGCGTAATCGGCATTACATTTCATCGTAACCCACTCGGGGCGCTCCAGGTCAACACAGGCAAAGATCTTGCCCAAGATGCGAAACACCAAGGTCTGCTCATCAAAAAGAAAATCCTCGGTTACGAGGGGAAGCGAGAGGCAATACTCTCTAACAGATTCTATATTCATTATTTCTTCACATTAAATTAATTCTACTTGCTGAGATGCAGCTTATCCTATAAATAGTGCAAAGATAACGAATTCTGATGAAACGGCAAGCCTTATTCCATAAAAAAAACAAATCTTATCCGAAAAAATTCCGTTATATTAAAATCCTTCTCTTTCCTTATCCGTAATTTTGCAGCATCATTCGCAAGATTCCTGCACAGTAACATTCGCAAGAACTTTGCAGCATATTTACTTTAAAATAAGAAAGAAGATTATGAAACATGAATTGATCATGAGCGGCTTGCTCATCCTGGGAAATCCGATGTTGACGCACGCTCAGCAAACAAAGACCACTACAGCAGGAAGCATTTCTACTGAGAGCTGTTCTACTGAGAATATCCTAACCAAAATGGAAGGACTTCTTCAGGATAGCATACAAGCAATGAAGGAAAAGCTTCGCCAGGACAGCATCCAATGGGAAAAGCAACTCGCAGCCGTAACCATTAAAGGAACCCGCTCGCAAGTCCGTTAGGCGTTAGGGGCCTTTAGGCGTTCCTGCGGACTTGCAAATCAGTATTACGGACGTATACCATAGCACCTTCTGCCCTGTTAGGGCGTGTGGAGCTTACTTGCAAAAGTTCAGTTCAAAAGAAAAACTTTAAAATAACTCCCTTTATGAGACACAAAAAAATAATCTTTTTGTAACATTTTCAAGAAAATATTTGGTAGTTACATAATTTTATTGTAGATTTGCAGCAGATTTTTAAAAGAAGGAGTAATTATGAAGAAGGAAAAGAATGAAAATCTGATGAAAATGGATGGGAAGCCGATGACAACAGATGTAAAGCCGATGAAGCAAGGACTTCTATCCCAAATATTCCATCTCTATTATGATGGCTTCAGGACGATGACCCTGGGCAAGACGCTCTGGACCATCATCCTCATCAAGCTTGCCATCATCTTCCTGGTGCTCAAGCTCTTCTTCTTTCCTGATTTTATCAATACGAATGCAAAGAACGGAGACAAGGCTGGCTTCGTATCCAAGGAAATTCTCAACAGATAAGGCTCTGAATTTCAATCCTATATTATCAGAAGAAATACAAAAACATTATATAATAACAATTCTAAAACCATTCAACTATGATGACAAATCTATTGTTAGACATTACATCAGCCACCATCGACTGGTCGAGGGCGCAATTCGCACTCACGGCCATCTACCATTGGCTGTTCGTGCCGCTCACCCTGGGACTGGCAGTAATCATGGGCATTGCCGAAACATGCTACTACCGCACCAACAAGCCGTTCTGGAAGCACGTAACCCGTTTCTGGCAAAAACTCTTTGGCGTCAACTTCGCCATGGGTGTTGCCACAGGCATCATCCTGGAATTTGAATTCGGCACCAACTGGAGCAACTACTCCTGGTTCGTGGGCGACGTGTTCGGCGCTCCCCTAGCCATCGAAGGCATCCTGGCATTCTTCATGGAGAGCACCTTCGTAGCCGTAATGTTCTTCGGCTGGGATAAGGTGAGCCGGGGCTTCCACCTTGCCTCCACCTGGCTCACGGGACTTGGAGCCACCATTTCTGCCTGGTGGATTCTCGTAGCCAACGCCTGGATGCAATATCCGGTGGGGCAGGAATTCAATCCCGACACCATGCGTTTCGAGATGACCTCCTTCCTGGATGTAGCACTCTCGCCATTCGCCATCAACAAGTTCACCCACACCGTCACCTCCTCGTGGATCATCGGAGCCACCTTCGTGGTAGCCGTAAGCTGCTGGTATCTCCTGAAAAAGAGAGAAACCCAACTGGCGAAGGCGAGCATCAAGATGGGTGCCTGCGTAGGACTCATCGCCACCCTGCTGGCTGCGATGACCGGCGACAATTCCGCCTATCGGGTGGCACAGGTGCAGCCAATGAAACTGGCTGCGATGGAAGCATTATATAATGGTGGAAAGGGTGAGAGCCTTACGGCGATAGCAGCCGTTCATCCCTTCCGGCAGCCCGATTACGAAAACGAGCAGGAGCCAGCCATGCGCATCGCCATCCCTAACATGCTCTCGTTCTTAGCCACCCGCACAGCCGATGGCTACGTGCCTGGCGTAAACAATATTCTCAATGGTTATACTAAGGAGGATGGCATCCGGGAACCATCCGTGCAGGAAAAGATAGCCCGGGGCAAGAAGGCGATTGTTGCCCTGAAAACCTATCGCGAAACCAAGGCGCAAGACCAGCTGCCAATCTTGAAGGAGAATATGAAATACTTCGGATATGGTTACATCAAGGACGCCAAGGAACTGGTGCCGAGCATCCCGATCTGCTTCTACGCCTTCCGCCTGATGGTGGGAGTAGGCTGCCTGCTCATCCTCTTCTTCGCCCTCAGCCTATTCTTGGTCTATAAGAAGGAAATCGCCCAATACCGATGGTTCCTCATTTCCGCCATCATCATGATTCCGCTGGCTTACATCGCCTCAGAATCGGGCTGGATAGTAGCAGAAATCGGTCGCCAGCCTTGGACCATCCAAGACCTGCTGCCGGTTAGCGCCGCCATCTCCGACATCGAGGCAGGCAGCGTGGCCACCACCTTCTTCATCTTCCTGGCACTCTTCACCACCATGCTCGCCGTGGAAATCAGCATCCTGGTGAAGCAGATCAAGAAAGGACCGGAATACGATTAATCTCTCTGATAATCAATGTTTTCAGAAAGATTTCGAAAAGAATCATAGGATAGTTTTTCAGTAAACAACAAAACCCGAAAGTATTATGACATACGAATTTTTGCAATCATACTGGTGGTTCCTCGTATCATTATTAGGAGCCCTGCTGGTGTTTCTCATGTTTGTACAGGGAGCCAACACCTTGATATTCTGTTTGGGAAAAACAGAAGAAGAGCGTCGCCTCATCATCAACTCTACGGGGCGAAAGTGGGAGTTCACCTTCACCACGCTCGTCACCTTCGGCGGAGCCTTCTTCGCCTCGTTCCCATTGTTCTACAGCACCAGTTTCGGCGGAGCCTACTGGCTGTGGATGATCATCCTGTTCTCGTTTGTGATTCAAGCCGTGAGCTATGAATTTCAGAACAAGATAGGTAATTTTCTTGGACCAAAGATCTTCCAGATCTGCCTCATCATCAACGGCATCGTGGGGCCTCTTCTTCTTGGCGGCGCCGTAGCCACCTTCTTCAACGGCAGCAATTTCCTGATAGACAAGGGCAATATTACCAACAGTCTGCAACCCGTTATCAGCCGCTGGGCAAACGCCAGTCATGGTCTTGATGCCCTGCTCGACCCATGGAATGTGGTGCTGGGACTTGCCGTACTGATGCTAGCCCGCATTCTGGGCATGCTCTACATCAAGAACAACATCGAGCACCAGCAGATTCAGGAGCGCTGCACCCGCCAGTTGCCATGGAATGCCCTGCTCTTCCTATTGTTCTTCCTGCCATTCCTCATCAGATTGATGATAAAGGACGGATTCAGCACTTCTTCCGGCATTACGATAGAGAGCATGAAGTATCTTCACAATCTTCTGGAGATGCCAATCTTGCTTGTAATATTATTAACAGGAATAGTGCTCGTTCTCTTCGGCATTTTCAAGTCATCGAGAAGCGTGGAGTATAGAAAGGGAATCTGGTTTACGGGCATCGGAACCGTGCTCACCGTGCTGGTTCTGCTGCTGATAGCCGGCTGGAACCACACCGCCTACTATCCGTCGAACATCGACCTTCAGAGTTCGCTCACCCTCGCCAACAGTTGCAGCAGCGAGTTCACGCTCCGCACCATGGCGATAGTTTCCCTCCTCATCCCGTTCGTGCTCGCCTACATCGTCTTCGCCTGGCGCGCCATCGACCGCAAGCGCATCACGCAGGAAGAAATAGAGCAGGGAGAAGCGTACTAAAATAAAGAACACAAACGCATATCAACCGAATCCCGAGGCATTTTCCATGCTTCGGGATTTTTTATCACCAATCATTTGCCCATCCAAAGAAAATCTGCGTCATCTGCGAAATCTGCGTGTTTTTTTTCAAAACCAAACAGATCCAGAATCTGTGCAAATCTGTGAAATCTGTGGGACAAAGAAAATCCTATAGCTCTATCACTTCCAAATCATCCGGAACGAAGATTCTACCCTTGAAGTTCTCGGCAGCTTCACGGGTATAATTTTCTTTACGGGTAGCAAGAGTCTTCTCCTCCGTATGATAAAGAATGAGATTCTTCACCCCCAGTTCCTCCGCCAGTTTTCCGGCATCAAGCGCCGTGCTGTGGCATTTCTCGTAAGGCTTGAACGTATCGCGGTCGGCATAAAGGCAGAACGCCTCGCACATCATCCAATCCGCCCCCTCAATGTAGCGGCGGTTCTGCTCATTATAAGGTTCATCGCCCAGACACGCCAAGACCAAAGGTTTAGCATGATTTTCTGATGCATCATCATCAGAAGAAGAAGGCAACTCAGCCCGGAATCCAAACTGTTTCTCCTTAGTAGATTGAATATCAAAGCATTCCAGCTTCATATCCCCCACCTCGAAACAATCCCCATCTTCCAGCTGATGGAACACCACCCTTTCAGCCACCTTCACCAGTTGCTTCTTGGCAAGAATCATGTCGATGATGGTCTTGATCACCTTCATCACCTTGTCGTTTCCATACACATGCAGCAATCCCTCGTAACCCTTGCATTGTGCCACCATACGGATTACCCAGATCACGCCCAGCACGTGGTCGGTATGGGCATGGGTAACGAAGAGATGATGAATATCAGAAATCAGAACATTCGCTTTCTTCAGCTGCGAGAGGATTCCGTTTCCTCCGCCCGCATCCACCAGCAGCAGAGTGCTGGAAGTCTTGAGCAGAAAACAGGTGTTATAAATCTGGGAAACCGTAGCATTTCCCGTTCCGAGCATCGTAATTTGATTCATCTTTTCGCTATTTTCGTTATGATTCATATTTATTTTATCTCAATCTCCTCATCATCAGGAATAACAGCCTTAATACTCTCATCGTATTTTTCCTACTCCTCACTACTCAAGCATCGAACATCTGCCAATTTCGCAAGATGATCGAGCATCTTCTTTTGTTCCGCTAAAGGCAAATTTTTAAATACTTCATCCATTTCCATATACTTCAATACATAAATCCACTTTTCAAAACCACTCTCGCATTCTTCCTCACTCTTATTAAAGAAAGGAAGAGAAAGATAGATAAAACGAAGCTTGTCAGAAAAAATAGTGTCACTAGACTTCTCCCTCAAAGCAACGTCTGTCCTAAACTTTGTCACCTCATGCTCCTTTGGCATAAAATATCAGCAAGTCCTTGCTGAACTCTTGACCGAAGAGACGCTTGAAGCCCCAATCGGTAAAAGGGTTGATGTATCTACCCATAATTGATTATTTTAGATTCTATAAATCTGCTGCGAAGATACGCTATTGAAACTGCCAAGAAATTATAGGATTTTCTTTCTGACTCCGACCTTGACTCTCGTGCTTACAGCGTATAGCTGCTTAGCACATTATTGAATTATTAACGAACTATTGTAATAAGAAAACATTACCTTAATTTAATAAGGAAACAGCAGCGGCAGGACGAAGGTCATCACCACGCCGATGACAATCTGCAACGGCAAACCTACCTTTACATAATCCATAAACGTGTAGCCACCCGCCTTCATCACCAGCGCATTAGGCGGAGTGGAGAACGGAGAGGCGAAGCACATGCTGGCTCCCAGGGTCACCGCAAAGAGGAAGGAGTATGGACTCACCCCCACCTGCTGGGCTGCCACCAGGGCTATAGGCGCCATGAGAACCGCCGTGGCGGTATTGCTGATAAACATCGTCATCAGCGAAGTAGTGAAGTAGATGCCCGCCAGGAGAGCCGTAGGTCCCATCGCGCCCAGGCTATCCACCAGCCCCTGAGATACCAATGCCGAAGCACCCGTCTTCTCCAGCGCCGTTGACATCGGCATCATGGCGGCTATCAGCACGATGCTCTCCCAGTTGATGGTCTTGTAAGCAGCCTCTACGTTGCGGAAACATCCGGCAAAGACGGTGAGCAGTCCGGCGATGATGACCGCCGTAACCGGAGCCACCGGGATGAAATCGAACACCATCATGGCTATCATCAGCAGCATGATGGCTGCAGCCACAGGCGCCTTGTAATCCAGCAAAACCTTGTCGGCAGCCTTCTCCGGCTGATCCAGCACCACCCAGTTGGTAGTATCGGCAGTAAGATGCGTCAGGTTGGTCCATTCACCCTGCACCAGCAGCATGTCGCCCACGTGCAGCTTGGCGGCTATCAGATTATCCGTGATGTATTCGTTGCCGCCTCTGCCACCCTCAGAAGAAGATGAGCCTCCGCCTCGCTTCACACCCAGCACGTTGATGCCGAATCGCTTGCGCAGGTTGGCCTCGCCGATGCGCAGACCGGCGAAGTTGGAGGTAGGCATCACAACGATTTCCGTCAGTCCCAGGTCGTAGAAATCAATCTTCACGTCCTTCATCCTCCTCAGTCCGTAATCCTGAGCAAAACGCTGCATCTTCTGCTCGTCACCTATTATATATAGTATGTCGTGCTCCTGAATGGTACTGCTGCTCTTCGCCATGTTCTGGTTTACGTCCTGCACCAGTCCGAGCCTCGATTTCTTCTCATTTCTAATCTCGATGATACTCACTCCGTATTTCTTCTGGATGCTGAGTTCCTTCAGGGTCTTTCCCACGATGTTCATCGGCTCGCCGTTTTCATCCTTGGCGGCAGAAGTCCGGTTGCTTGGCACGATGTAGCGATGCAGATTGTCGAGCAGGCGGTATTCATTCACCAGGTCGTCGAGCGACTTGGTTTTCTTCTTCTTTCCGCTCTGTTTCCTGCTGAGGAAGATTTTGCTGAGCGGCATGAGCACGATGATGCCGATGGCGATGACGATGATGCCCACAGGGAAGAAGCTGAAGAAGGCAAGCGGCTGATAACCGCCCTCGGTCAAGACTTCATCGATAACCAGGTTGGGCGGTGTACCGATGAGGGTGAGCATTCCGCCCAGGCTTCCGGCGAAGGCTAGCGGCATGAGGAAGCGCGACGACTGCATGCCCGAACCTGCTGCCAGGCTCATGATGATAGGCATCATGAGGGCCACCGTTCCGGTATTGCTCACGAAAGCTCCGATAAAGGAGGTTACGAGCATCACCAGCAGGAAGGTGATGGTTTCGTTGCCGCGCGAGAGTGCCATCAGTTTATTGCCCGTCAGCTTGGCGAGACCAGTCTGCATGATGGCTCCCCCCACCACGAAGAGTCCGACCATCATGACCACGATGGGCGAAGAGAAACCAGCCAGAGCTTCGGCTGGCGTAAGAATTCCGAAAACCAGGAGTGCTGCCAGGGCTGTGAGCGCCACGATGTCGGCTCTCACCTTGCCCCAAATAAACATGGCAACCGTAATGATCAAGATAATAAGCGTTATTGTCATGCTATAAAAACTTTGATTTTTTAAAATATAATGCAAAGATACTTACTTTATTTCGCTTTTTTTACCTCTACAATGCTAATTTTTCTAAAAATATGGCAGATTATTGGTGAAAAACTGCACTTTATTCATCAGTTTTCAGTACCTTTGTCCTCAAATCAATCAATCAAATAAAAAGAAGACTTAATAATTCATTAGAAATGAAACAGAACAATGTAAAACCAGCTGATGGCAAGCTGGGTATTATGGTTGTAGGTTGTGGTGCAGTATCTACTACATTCATGACAGGTGTGCTGATGGCCCGCAAGGGACTTACCAAGCCAGTAGGCTCAATGACCCAGTATGACAAGATTCGCGTGGGCAAGGGCGCAGACAAGAAGTATCTGCACTACAAGGACATCGTTCCTCTTGCCGACCTCAACGACATCGTATTCGGCACCTGGGATGTCTATCCTCAGAATGCCTATCAGGCAGCCATGTATGCCGAGGTTTTGAAGGAGAAGGACATCAACCCTGTGCGCGAGGAGCTGGAACAGATTGTTCCGATGAAGGCTGCATTCGACAAGAACTACGCCAAGCGCCTGGACGGCGACAACGTGAAGGACTGCAAGACCCGCTGGGAGATGGTAGAGGCGCTGCGCCAGGACATCCGAGACTTCAAGGAGAAGAACGGCTGCTCTCGCATCGTTGTTGCATGGGCTGCATCTACAGAAATCTACGTACCGGTGGACATGGAGATTCACGGCACATTGGCAGCTCTCGAGGCTGCGATGAAGGCTGACGACCGCCAGCACATCGCTCCATCCATGTGCTACGCCTACGCTGCCCTTACCGAGGGTGCTCCTTTCATCATGGGTGCTCCTAATACTACGGTTGACATTCCTGCCATGTGGGAACTCGCTGAGAAGACCCAGATGCCTATCGCAGGCAAGGACTTCAAGACCGGTCAGACCCTCGTGAAGAGTGGTTTCGCTCCTATCATCGGCACCCGCTGCCTGGGCTTGAACGGATGGTTCTCTACCAATATCCTGGGCAACCGCGACGGTCTCGTTCTCGATGAGCCAGCCAACTTCCACACCAAGGAGGTGAGCAAGCTCTCTACCCTGGAGACTATCCTGAAGCCAGAGGACCAGCCAGACCTCTATGGCCACGGCAACGACGAGGATACCCAGTATTATCATAAGGTACGCATCAACTATTATCCACCTCGCAACGACAACAAGGAGGGCTGGGACAACATCGACATCTTCGGATGGATGGGTTACCCAATGCAGATCAAGATCAACTTCCTCTGCCGCGACTCTATCCTTGCAGCTCCATTGCTGCTCGACCTCTGTCTGCTGAGCGACCTTGCTGCCCGTGCCGGCCGTTATGGCACCCAGCGCTTCCTGAGCTTCTTCCTCAAGGCGCCAATGCACGACTACACCAAGGGCGAGGAGGCTGTGAACAACCTCTACCAGCAATATACCATGCTGAAGAACGCCATCCGCGAGATGGGTGGTTACGAGGCTGATGAGGAAATCGACTAAGATTTTTCCGATAAAGGACTGAAGTGGATGATTTCACCCACACGCCCTGAAAGGGCAGAAGCTCCTAGCCCAGGGCAACACCCTGGGTACAAACAGCAACCATCAAGGCGCCCTGTAAGGGCAAAAGCTTCATTACCAACACTTTAAAGCTTTTGCCCTTACAGGGCGTATGTTTATAACACCGAACAACCTAGGGCGTTGCCCTGGGCTAGGAGCTTCTGCCCTTTCAGGGCGTGTGGAGCTTACTTGCAAGGGATGGAGCATACTTTCTGAGCATATGGAGCTTACTTGCAAATATTGACAAACATCTAATAAATATCAGAAGAATGACAAAGAAAGGTAAACATACCGTATTATTTATCTGCCTCGGCAACATCTGCCGCTCGCCTGCCGGAGAGGGCATCATGAAGAGCCTGGTAGAAAAAGCAGGGTTGCAGGATGAGTTTGAAATCGATTCTGCAGGAATCGGAAACTGGCACGTAGGTCAGCTGCCCGACAGCCGCATGAGAAAATGCGGAGCCGAGCATGGCTACAATTTCAACAGCCACGCCCGCCAGTTCCAGAAGTCAGATTTCGGGAGATTCGAAACCATCGTAGTAATGGACAACGAGAACTACCGCGCCATCACCTCCATGGCTTCCTGCCAGGCAGACAAGGACAAGGTGGTGCGCATGGCAGATTTCCTGACCCACCATCGTGAATACACCACCGTGCCAGATCCATACTACGGCGACTACAGCGACTTCGAGCTGGTAATCACGCTCCTGGAAGATGCCTGCCAGGGATTGCTGGAAAGCATCGTAGAAGAATAACAAAAAAGAGGATGTGCCATAACTGCATGACACATCCTTTTTTCGTTTTTTCATAGATTTTATTCATCGGATTACGCTGAATAACAATTCCAGCTTATTATATTTATACAGTAATTTCCCCCGAACCATAGCAGCGATGATGATTCTCATCATACACCACGCAGAACTGGCCGGGAGCCACGCCGTGGATCGCCTCTTCTGAATGTATCATCCAGCGGCCATCTTCGAGTTTTTCGATAGTGGCTGGATGATACTCCGGTGTATGGCGAATCTTGAACGTTACCTTCTGCATCGCCACCTCGCGGGTGAGGAAATGGAAATCCTGAAGCGGGAAATCCTTCTTGTACGCCGTCTGAGGGTCGTAGCCGTGACTCACGTAGAGAATGTTCTTCTCCACATCCTTCTTGATTACGAACCAAGGTCCGCCGCCGAAGCCCAGTCCCTTGCGCTGGCCGATGGTATGGAACCACAAGCCCTTGTGGGTGCCGATGCGCTTGCCCGTCTCCATCTCTATCACGTCGCCCGGTTTCTCGCCCAGGTATCGGCGGATGTAATCGTTATAGTTGATCTGTCCCAGGAAGCAAATTCCTTGACTATCCTTGCGCTTGGCATTAATGAGATGTTCCTCTTCTGCTATCTCACGAATTTCATTCTTGATGTGATGACCGATAGGGAAAATCGCTTTTCGTAATTGCCAACTTTCTATCTGAGCCAGAAAATCGGTCTGATCCTTTACGGGGTCAGGACTCGTAACGAGCCATTTATCGCCGTTTTCATCCGTTTCGGTCTGCGCATAATGACCTGTGGCGATGAGGTCGTAGTTGTGGCCCATCTTCTCATCGAAGGCACCAAACTTGATGAGCCTGTTGCACATCACATCAGGGTTCGGGGTGAATCCAGCCTTCACCTTATCCATGGTGTAGCGAGTCACCTCGTTCCAGTATTCCTGATGGCAGTCTATCACCTGCAGCTTGCAGCCATACTTGCGTGCCACGGCAGTAGCCATCTCCAGGTCTTCCTCTGAAGAGCAGTCCCATTCCTCCTTTTCTTCCGGTCCTATCTTGATATAGAAGCAGTCAGGGTGCAGGCCCAGTCGGGCAAACTCCCACACCACTACCGAACTATCCACGCCGCCCGAAAGCAGCACGGCCACTCGCTTGTCCTTTACCTCGGCAAGGAAGAGCTCGTCTCTGGTCTCCAGTTCCTTCTCTCTTGGAGTATCCGTTATCATCTTATTGTTATTATCCATTGTCTATTCGCTATTATTCATTTGTGAAGGCAAAGTTACAACAAATTCTGCGAAAAGCCGCCATCTTATGCCGAAAAATCTCATATTTCGCCTAAATGTTTTCTCTTGCACTACATTCTCCCCTTTATCCGCTCCTTTTCCTATCGAAATTCCCGATAGCAGAAATCGGCTTATTCCAACATCAATTCTTTTTTGCTTTCGATTTTATCCATACCTTTGCAATCGAAATTCAGCGAAATGCGGTTATAGTAAAAATCAATAACATAGTTTAATATAAGAACATGGATATCTTAAAAAATCTGTTTTATGGCTTCCCTGACCTATGGGGAGGCGGAGTAGCCCACTCCGTGCTGATCCTGGCGTTGGTCATCACCCTGGGTTTGAGTTTAGGAAAGTTGAGAGTAAAGGGAGTTTCCCTGGGATTGGCTTGGATTCTTTTCATCGGCCTCATCTTCGGTCACTTCTCCCTCAATCTCGATGAGCATCTGCTCCACTTCCTCAAGGAGTTCGGATTGATTCTCTTCGTCTATTCCATCGGTCTGGAGGTAGGACCAGGTTTCTTCGCTTCGTTCAAGAACGGCGGCAAGAGCCTCAACCTGCTCAGCATCATCGTGGTAGCGTTGAGTATCGTCACCACCCTCGCCATATTCTCGTTCTCGGGAACATCCATCACTTCTATGGCAGGTATTCTCTCGGGTGCCGTTACCAACACCCCTGGACTCGGAGCTGCCCAGCAGGCATTCAGCGACCTGCGCCACATCGATGCTCCATCCATCGCAGCCGGCTACGCCATCGCCTACCCTATGGGTGTGCTCGGCGTTATCCTCTCCTTTATTATATTAAGGTATGCGTTACGTATTAATAAGAGCGAGGAGGAAGCTGCTGCCAAGCGCGGTATGGGACACCTGGAGGCGATGACCCTGAACACCTTCTCCGTGCAGGTGACCAACCAGATGGTATTCGGCGACACCATTAAGCAGATGAGAGAAATCTTGAAGCGCGACTTCATGGTTTCCAAGATTATCCGCAAAGATAGCGATAAGCACGATGAGGTGGTGAATGGCCAGACCCGAATCAACGAGGGCGACATCCTGCAGATTGTTGCCAACCCTACCGTAGTGGAGCCTGTCATTGCCCTGCTCGGCAAGAAGGTGCAGGTGAGCGATGAGAAGTTTGGCGAAGACCTGATTACCCGCCGCATCCGCATCACCAAGCCAGGCATCAACGGCAAGAGCATCAGCCAGTTGCAGATTCGTTCAAACCTCGGCGCCAACATTACCCGTGTTAACCGCAACGGTGTGGATCTGATTGCCACTCCACAGCTGAAGCTGCAGCTGGGCGACCGTGTTACCGTGGTGGGTACCGAGCTTGCTATCGCCCATACCGAGAAAGTATTGGGTAACCAGATGAAGCGCCTCAACTACCCTAACCTGATTCCTATCTTCCTGGGCATCATGCTGGGTTGCATCGTGGCAAACATCCCATTCTTCATCCCAGGCATCAACGAGAACCTGCGTCTCGGTTTGACCGGCGGTCCTCTGGTAGTAGCCATCCTGATAGGTTATTTCGGTCCGAAGTACAACCTCGTGACCTACAACACCATCTCGGCCAACCTGATGCTCCGCGAAATAGGCATCTGCATCTTCCTGGCTTGCGTGGGACTGGGCACCGGCGAACAGTTTATCCAGACCGTGGCTTCAGAAAGCGGAATGACCTGGATTCTCTACGGCGTTGCCATCACCATGATTCCAATCATCATAGGCGGCATCATCGGAAGATACGTGTTCCACATCAACTATTACACATTGCTCGGAGTATTGGCAGGCGCCAACACCAACCCATCTGCCCTGGCTTACGTGCGTGAGCAGACTTCGGCAGATGCACCATCTGTGGGCTATGCGAATGTTTATCCATTTGCCATGTTCCTCAGAATCGTAACTATTCAGATTATCATTTTCGTATTCGGATAAATTAAATATATGGAAGAAAAAAACATGAAGACCTGCGACTGCGCAGAAAAAGGTATTGACAACTGCAACTGCAAGGAAATAGCAGAAACAGAACTGAGAAGAAAACTCGACTTGTTGTTACGCACCGGCAGCATCCTTATGGAGAGTGCTGCCGACACATCGCGCATCATGCGAACGATGAAGCGTGCAGCAGCTTTCCTCGGACTCGACGAACGCTACATGCACCTCTACATCAACTGGAATGTGCTGATGGTGAACTATAGCGACGAGGCGCACTCCTTCTCCAAATTCCAGCGCTGCGAGAAGCACGGCATCAACCTTACCTCCATTTCGATGGTAAGCAAGCTCACCTGGACAGCCATCAAGGAAAACTATTCGCTCGAACAGTATGAGCAGGCCCTGAACGACATCAAGGCCACTCCACGCAGCTTCACCCCATGGCAGGTGGCTATAGGCGGCGGATTTGCCTGCGGCGGATTCTGCATCCAGTTTGGTTGCGACTGGCCAGCATTCTTCTTCTGTTCCCTGGCAGCCATCCTGGGCTTCCGCCTGAGAATGTTCCTGCCTACCAAGGGCTGCAACAACTATGTAGCCATCGGTATTTCGGCATTCGTGGCAACGCTGATTGCGTGGCTCACCTCGTTCCTTTCGCTCAACCCATCCATCGCAGCCGCCCTTCCGGGCTTCCTGCATTCAGATACCCCTTGGCACCCATTGATGGCGTGCGCCCTCTTCATCGTGCCGGGAGTTCCGCTGATCAACTTCGTGAGCGACATGCTCGACGGCTACATCGAGGTGGGAATGGTTCGTGCCCTGAACACCCTGCTGATGCTCTTTGCCATGGCATTCGGTATTGCCTTTGCCATCCAGGTGTGCCACATCGACAACTTCGTGAAGGATCTCACCATGACTCCTCACCACGAATACTGGGAGTTCGCCATCGCGGCAGCCGTATCAGCCATGGGCTTCTCTACCATCTTCAGCATACCTAGACGCCTGTTGCCAGCTGTGGCTGTGGGCGGTATCATCGCCGTTTGCTTCCGCAACTTCGTCAACCTGGGTCCATCCAATGGCAACATCGGTCTCGACATGGGCTTGAGCATCGGTTCGCTTGCCGGTTCTGCGCTCATCAGCGTCATCGTAATCAAGGCACGCCACTGGTTCCACACCCCTCACCAATGCATCACCATTCCTAGTGTCATCCCGATGGTACCTGGAGTACTGATGTATCGTGCCCTGTTTGCCTTCATCGACATGCACGGCGTGGTAGGCGAGGTAACCGTGGGAATGAACAACCTGATCAAGGCATCGCTCGCCATCATCTGCATCGCCCTGGGTGTAGCCATTCCTAATGTATTCTTCCGCCGCTTCATCGCCGACAACCGCAAGCGCCGACTCCTCAACATGCTGGTGGAGAGAAAGAAGAAGAATGGCGAATTCGTGGATCTGCACGAAGTGGAAATCAAGTAAGATTGTTTTTCATCTCTCACAGATTACAGGATTTATCTGATTATTTTGCCCGAAAGCAGGGCTAATTAAAATAAAAGTTTTATCTTTGCACGCGTAATTATAAGACTAGAGAAAAAAGGAAAATGGAAATACGACAACTCAAATATTTTCTGAAGGTAGCCGAGACGCTCAATTTCTCAGAGGCATCGCGCAAGCTCTACATCACGCAGAGTACCCTCTCGCAGCAGATTTCGCATCTGGAGCAGGAAATAGGTTTGCCCCTCTTCGAGCGAAACTCGCACGAGGTTTATCTCACCGAGGCAGGAAAGGAGCTTCTTCCCTATGCCCAGAATGCCGTAAACTGCACCATGGCATGCGTTGACCACATGAACGACCTGAAGGAGATGCTCACCGGCGAACTGAACATCGGCGTTACCTACTCCTTCAGCAACATCATGGCAGAAACGCTCATCGCCTTCCTCCATGCTTATCCTCACGTGAAGCTGAACATCCAGTACCGTTCGATGCAGGAGCTGATGGATGGCTTGAAGAAGCGTGAACTCGACCTTGTGCTTGCCTTCAAGCCAATCAAGACAGACAAGGCGATAGACAGTAGAGCCATCTTCAGCAACCGCCTGGCGGCGATTGTGAACGAGAATCATCCCCTGGCGCGACTTTCATCCATCAAGCTCTCAGAGCTGGAGCGCTACGACCTCATCCTGCCATGCAAGGGGCTACAGGCTCGCAACGCCTTCGATTACCTGATAGAGGGCAAGGATCTCGACTTCAAGATCATGGTAGAGGTGAATAATGTGAACATCATCTTCGACCTCTTGCATCGCAGCAATCTGGTAACGGTACTTTCTGAATCCACCACCATCCTGGAAAAAGGCATGAGAGCGATTCCGATAGATGCTGCCGACAACGAGATGGATGGCTGCATCCACATCCTGAAGGATGCGTACATGAAGAACTCGGCGCAGGAGTTCATCCGCATGCTGAGCCAGAGCACCAGCATCCTCGCCAATTTTGCGCTGAAGGATATTCTGAGATAGAATCGGGAAAGGATAGAAAGAATAAAATGAAATAAAGGGAAGATTGTAATTCAATCTAAAAAGGCTGTCTCCGACTTGATTGCGGAGGCAGCCTTCATTTTTTTATTTCTAATAAAAGTTCTTGCTCTTTAAAATTGAGAATGCATTATTTTTTTGTTTAAGAGAATGCATTATTTCTTTCGGGCGATAATGATGGTTACACCAGCCAGGATAGCAAGGATGCCGATGGCAAGCTGGAAGGAGAAACTCTCGCCGAAGATACAGACGCCGATGATAACTGCCGTTACAGGCTCCAACGCTCCCATGATGGCAGCAGGAGTACTGCCGATGAGATTGATGGAAATCGTCATGAAGAAGAGCGACAGTACCGTTGGCAACAACGCCAGCTGGACAGCATAGAGCCAATGCATAGGAGTCTGCAGCATCTGAATCTTCTCGCCTGCAATAAACGAATAGATGAACATCGTGATGAGTCCGAACAACAGGATGTAAAAGGTGAACTTGATGTTCGACATTCCCGGATTCTTCCATTGGTTCACGGAGATGATGTAGAGCGCATAGAGCAGGGAAGAACACATCACCAGCGCAAAACCAGCCGTGCTCAACTTATCGTTTCCATCGCCCTGATAGAGCAAGCCCACACCCGATACAGCCAGGAGGATAGCCAGGGTGGTGGACCACGTCACCTTCTCATGGAAGAATACCGTCATTAGGATCGCCGTCATGATTGGATAGACAAAGAGGATCGTACTGGCAATACCTGCCGCCATGTAGTGGAAACTCACATAGAGCGTGGCGGAAGAAAGAGAGAACATGCAACCCAGCGTAGCGAGACGGATCAAGTGTCCCCACTTTACCTTGAAACTCTCCTTGCGGAACAGCATCACCACGGCAAACATCGCCACAGCCAGGAGATAGCGGTAGATGAGTACCGAACTGGAATTGAATCCATCCCCATAAAGTTCCAACGTACCCAAAGGATTGGTACCATAACACACGGCGGCTACAACACCCGCCGCAAAGCCCTTAACTTTATTACTGCTTGTCATTGAACTAAAAATGCTTTTTTATTTTACTAAGTTTTTTCTTATACCTTATTATATAATATCATTTCTTTCGAGAATCTATTCTGAGAATCAATATCGAGAATCTATTCTGAGAATTTGTTTCGCGCTGCAAAAGTACGGCATTTTTTCGAGATAAACTAACAAAATCGTATAAATCTCTTGCCATCTTTGAGAAAATCAGCCCGATTCTTGCTCTTTATCAAAATAAATCGTATCTTTGCAAAGATTATGTAGCAAAGCAGAAATCAATATGATACTAAACAATAAACATTTGTAACTATGGAACAAATTAAAAACGATCAGCTCACCGTTGAAATTTCAGCGCACGGAGCAGAACTCAAGAGCATCAAGGATGCTGATGGTAACGAATATCTCTGGGATGGCGACAAGGAATTCTGGGGCGGCCAGTCTCCTCTCCTTTTCCCTATCGTTGGCGGATTGTGGAAGGGCGTTTACCGCATCGGCGACAAGGAATACACCCTGCCACGTCACGGCTTCGGCAAGCTCGTAGATTTCAAGCTCGTTGGCAAGACCGGCGATCGCCTTACCTTCGCCCTCATCGACAACGAGGAGACCTTCGAGAACTATCCTTACCACTTCAACCTCGCCGTTTCCTATCGCCTTGCCGGCAATGAACTCCACGTTATCTGGCACGTTGAGAATACCGACGACAAGGTAATCTACTTCCAGATTGGCGGTCACCCTGCATTCAAGGTACCAGGCTGCAAGAAGGGAGAGAAGCTGAAGGCTTTCCTCAAGCTCGACAACGAGGCTCCTACCCGTCTCTTCGCTACCATCGGAGGCTGCATCGACCCTAACGCTCGCGAGACTGTTCAGACCGACAATGGAATCCTGGAGGTAACCGACGAATCATTCGCAGACGATGCCTACATCTTCGACAAGAGTCAGGTGAAGCAGATTTCCCTGCTCAACGAGAAGGGCGAGCCACACGTAACAGTAGAGTTCAAGACTCCAGCCGTAGGTGTCTGGAATCCGGGCAACCACGCTCCATTCGTCTGCATCGAGCCTTGGTTCGGCACCTGCGACTGGGCTGAATACACCGGCGAGTTCAAGGATAAATACATGATGAACAGCCTGCAGCCAGGTGCCAGCTTCATGAGTGAATACATCATCAGAATCGAAAAATAATGGAAGAAAAAGATAATTTGCAGCTCCCCGAGAACGCATTCCGCGAACTCAAGGACGGGGAGGAATACAAGCCGCTGATGTCGCCAGACAAGATTTATCCCGAGGTGAACGGATGGTCGGTGACTTGGGGTATCGTGATGGCGGTCATTTTCTCTGCCGCCGCAGCCTATCTGGGCTTGAAGGTGGGTCAGGTGTTCGAGGCAGCCATCCCAATCGCCATCATCGCCGTGGGCGTAAGTACCGCCACCAAGCGAAGCAAGGCGCTGGGCGAGAACGTCATCATCCAGAGCATCGGCGCCTGCTCGGGTGCCGTAGTGGCAGGAGCCATCTTCACCCTGCCAGCCATCTACATCCTGCAGGCTAAATATCCGGAAATGACTACTTCGTTTATGAAAATCTTCATGGCTTCTGCCCTGGGAGGCGTGTTGGGAATCCTGTTCCTCATTCCTTTCCGCAAGTACTTCGTAAGCGACATGCACGGAAAATATCCGTTCCCTGAAGCTACAGCCACCACGCAGGTGCTGGTGAGCGGAGCCAAGGGCGGCGACCAGGCTAACCCCCTGCTCATCGCCGGACTGGTGGGTGGTCTTTACGATTTCATCGTAGCCAGTCTGGGATGGTGGAACGAGAACTTCACTTCCCGTGTGGTAAGTCTGGGATGCGACCTTGCCGACAAGGCGAAGCTCGTGTTCAAGGTGAACACAGGTGCAGCCGTATTGGGATTGGGTTACATCATCGGATTGAAATACGCATTCTTCACCTGCCTGGGTTCGCTCGTGGTATGGTGGCTGATTGTGCCAGGCATGAGCGTCATCTTCCACGACAGCGTGCTCAGCGCCTGGGATCCTAGCATCGTGAAGACCGTAGGTGCGATGAGTCCGGAGGAAATCTTCCGTGCCTACGCCCGCAGCATCGGTATCG
>ERZ1023818.105-NODE-105-length-20016-cov-32.682631_pt1 | contig 20016 bp, 18 predicted proteins | sample MGYA00380378_ERZ1023818 | MGnify/ENA primary metagenome ERZ1023818 (study PRJEB33179, sample SAMN07449062) | human gut metagenome | biome: Human-gut; feature: Human associated habitat; material: Faeces | host: Homo sapiens | place: India:Kasaragod | collected... | reverse complement strand
GCATAAAGTAGATTCATGCAATACCGATTTACACAAACTATTTTACACTCCCATTTTATATTTTATTTTCTTACTTAAAATGCCAATGGAGGCCGATAAACACAAGCCTCATCGGATCTAAAACCAACACGAAATGTCCTATAAGCATAAAGTTACACTTAGGGATCTCGAGGAAAAGGCATCGGAAGAAGCAACAGAGTAATAAAAGAATAATAAAAAGAAAGAGCAGCATCTCAGAAAATAAAGATGCTGCTCTTTTTGCGTGTGGTTGTACGGTTTACACTCCCTCATCTTTCTCCAGCATTCTCATGAACTTCTCATCTATTACTCATTACTCCCTGGTATAATTAGATTTAGGTAAGATTTTTACGGTTTTCTGGGAAGGTCTGGTGGTTTGATGTTGAAGCAGGGGTTGTATGAGCAGCTGATCAATCAGGAGCTCAAGGAGGAGATTCGCTCGGCGGAGGCGGCGGAGCGGCAGCGGGTGGAGACCGGGGCCGTGGATGCTGCTGAGTCGGCGCGGGTTCTGGCGGAGTATGTGGCAAAGCTTCTTGAGAAGCGGCTGACGGCTGTGGCAGAGGAGTCCGGGAAGGAAGAGGCAGAAGAGGAGCAGGTCCGTCTGATCAATCAGATGCTCAGCACGCTCGGCAGTGAAAGCGGGAAGGATCTGCTTCCGCTCACGGAGGAGCGCAGGGTGGATCAGCTCTTGTCGGTCGTGAATACGAAGAATTCGGCGTTTGCGTTCCAGGAGCATGGGAGTTTCTCGCGTCCGGGCACGTCTTTGGCGCAGAGTTCGCTCTTTACGGGTTCGGATCATGAACCGCCGATGTTTGTGGAGCTCGCGAAGGAAATCGAGTCCGCTGACCGGATTGATCTTCTTGTTTCCTTTGTGAAATGGAGCGGAATCCGTCTCATCCTCGAGCCTTTGAAGAAGTTCACTGAACGGGGTCATCTTCGCATTATCACGACGTCTTACATGGGCGCGACGGATGTGAAGGCTATTGAAGAGCTCGCCAAGCTCAGCAATACGGAAATCAAAGTTTCCTATGATACAGCGAGGACACGTCTCCATGCGAAGTCCTACATGTTCTACCGCGAGAGCGGTTTCTCGACGGCGTATATCGGCTCGTCGAATCTTTCCCGTGCGGCCATTTCGAGCGGCCTGGAGTGGAATGTGAAGATTACTTCTCAGGACCAGCCGTCCACGATGGCGAAGATGGAAGCGACGTTTGAAAGCTACTGGAACTCCAGCGAGTTTGAAACGTACCAGGAAGGCGACAGCAAAAAACTGCAGGAGGCCATTTACAGGGAAAGATATAAGGATGATCCGAATTTCAATAACTTCGGCACGAATCCTTACATCATGGAAATCCAGCCGTACCCGTACCAGCAGGCGATCCTCGACAAACTCGCAGCGGAAAGGGAAATCCATCATCGCTATAAGAATCTCGTTGTCGCAGCAACAGGGACGGGAAAGACCGTCGTCGCTGCGCTCGACTATCGTCGTTTCTGCCAGAAGTTCGGCCATGAGAGAAAACCCAGACTTCTTTTCGTTGCGCACAGGGAAGAGCTGCTGCAGCAGAGCCTTGCGACCTTCCGCAGCGTCATGAGAGATCCGACCTTCGGCAGCCTTCTCGTCGGACGTGAGAATCATCCGGAAACTATCGACCAGCTCTTCGTTTCCATCCAGAGTTTCCAGTCCAAAGATTTCACGAAACATGTCCCGGACAAGAATTACTATGATTTCATCATCATCGACGAATTCCACCATGCGGCTGCGCCTTCTTACCAGCTACTCCTCAGCTACTACGAGCCGAAGATCCTTCTTGGCATGACCGCGACACCGGAGCGAATGGATGGAAAGAGCGTCCTGCCGTACTTTGACGGACGTATCGCCGTGGAAATCCGCCTGCCCGATGCCATCGACAGGAAGCTCCTCTGTCCCTTCCAATATTTCGGCGTCAACGACACGACTGACCTCAGCCAGATCCGGTGGACGAGGGGAGGCTACGATACTTCCGAGCTTTCCAACGTCTACTCCATGGAACAGTACGGCGCGAAGAAAAGAGCTGAATGGGTCCTCGAAGAAACGGATCGTTACGTGACCGACTGGAACGACGTTACCGGACTTGGGTTCTGCGTTTCCAAAGCCCATGCGAAGTTCATGTCTGACTATTTCAATGACCATGACGTGCCATCCATGTACCTGACGAGCGATACGGCCTATGCAGACAGGAAATCCGCCAAGCAGAAACTCGTCTCCGGTCAGGTGAAATTCATCTTCGTCGTCGACCTTTACAACGAAGGCGTCGACATCAAATCCGTCAATACCATCCTCTTCCTGAGGCCGACCGAATCCCTGACCATTTTCCTCCAGCAGCTCGGACGTGGACTGCGTCTCTCTGAAGGGAAAGAATGCCTTACCGTCCTCGATTTCATTGGACAAGCCAATAAGAAATACGACTTTGAATCGAAATTCACTGCCCTTCTGAATAAAGCTCACGGAAGTCTGGCGGATGAAATCAAGAGGGGCTTCGTCTCCGTTCCGCGCGGCTGCTACATCCACCTCGAGAAAAAGGCAGCCAAAAATATTCTAAAAAATATCAACGCATCTCTTGGCGCACAGGGCAGACTCATCCAGGGAATTAGTACCTTTGAAGAAGACAGCGGAAGACCGCTCACCCTGGACAATTTCCTTTCCTACTACAGCATGGATATCAAAGACCTCTACACCGATAGAGAAACGAAAGGGACCAATGCTGCCGGCTTCTACCGCCTCTGCGTGAAGGCGGACAAGCGGGAGGACTTCGAAGAACCGCTCGAGGATACCATTACCAAAGCGATGGGTAAAATCTGTGCCATCGACTCCCGGAGATGGATCCAGACCATCCTTTCAGAATTCATGCCGGGCACCGTCAGTGATGCAACAGAAGAAGAAAGACGCCTCATGCTCGAAATGTTCCAGTATACCGTCTGGCCGACAAACAGCACTAAAGATCCTCACGATTACAGCGACCTGGAAGGTGACATGGCCTCTATCCGGGAAAATCCCGTCATGTGCCAGGAAATTTGCGATATTCTGCAATACAACCTCGACCACCTCGACTTCGTCGATGAGAATGTCGATCTTGGCTTCACCTGTCCGCTCGACCTCCATTGCCACTACACCAAGGACCAGATTCTCGTCGCACTCGGCCATCCAGAAAGAGCGAAATCCATGCGTCAGGGCGTCCTCTACCTGAAAGACAGAAACCTCGACTTTTTCATCAATACGCTGAACAAAGCCGACAAAGACTATTCCCCGACGACCATGTATGCCGACTACTCCATCAATGAGCATCTCTTCCACTGGCAGAGCCAGAGCACCACATCCGAAGCATCCAATACTGGACAGCGTTACATCCACCATAAGGAAATGGGATCCCAAATTCTCCTCTTCGTCAGAGAATACAACAAAGACCAGACCGGTACTGCGCCTTTCGTCTACCTCGGCAAGGCCGAATACGTGAGCCACCAAGGCAGCAGTCCTATGAATATCATCTGGCACCTTGAACGCCCCATCCCGGCCAAATTCATTCGCCAGACAGGAAAGCTTCTGGCACAGTAAGGAGGCTCTATGAAAACGATCAGAGTCGTAGCCGCTGTCATTGCTGATGACCTCGACCATCCCACCAAAATCCTCGCCACGGAAAGAGGATACGGAGAATTTAAAGGGCAGTGGGAATTCCCCGGAGGGAAAATAGAAAAAGGCGAAACACCTGAAGAAGCGATTCGCCGGGAAATTTGGGAAGAACTCGAAGTGGAAATAGAAGTCGGTCCACTTCTTGGCACTATCGAATACGACTATCCAAACTTCCACCTCAGCATGGATACCTTCCTTGCCAAAGTCAGGGAAGGTACCATTGTTCTCAAAGAAGCGGAAGCTGCAAAATGGCTGACTAAGAGCAGTCTGGATACCGTTGGTTGGCTTCCTGCTGACCAGACCATCATCAAAAAGATACACGAAATCATGGAGTAGAGGGAAAGCCACGCGGTTTCCATGTTTTCCTCCGTTCCCCCACCCCGTATGCTACAATCAAGCTAAGGGAAGGTCTTCGGCCGTGCGGAACGGCTCTTGCTGCTTACTTTTCGAGTACGGGGAGAAAAGGAGGATTTTCTATGACACTTGTCAGCCAGCTGAGTTTCAGAGACATGTATCACCGGGGTTGTTTCTTTGCTATGAACGATTATCTGGCGGAGTTACTTGAAGCTGCGAAGATCGGCGCCGATGGGGCCGATGGGGCCGATGGTGCTTTGGGGTATGGCTATATTGATAACGAAGCAGGCTTCACCTTCGAAATCCTCGCTTCTGCGAAGAGGGAGGGAGACAGGTTCATTCTCCTCTCCCGAATGACGGAACGGTTTCCCTGAAGGTCCGCAGGGGCAGTGCCGCTCACTGGAATATCATCCTTCATCCCGATGTCGATACGACGCCGTTTGAGGAAACGATCCGGTTCATCAATGAAGGCTATTTCAAAAATGAAGGTCTTGAGTTCTTCCGCGGAATGGACGTCATAGACGAACTCCGCCATCCCGATTTCCCCGACGACCTCCGCGTCCTCTTCATGAAGGAAGGCCAGGAAGGCGTCGAAATATGCTGGGTACGAAGCATGGACGTGGCGGGAGACCATGTCATCGGAAAACTCCTGAACGAGCCTTACAAAGACTTCGGCGTCCACGAAGGCGACACCATTCCCTTCGGCATCGTCAAGGACGGCGAAGACTATGTCTGCGTATATATAGGAGAAGAATAGAAATTGAAAAGGAGCTGTGACAAAATGTGCAATCATTTTGCTACAGCTCCTTTTTGCGTGGGTGTACCGTTCGTTTTTCTTTCTGTGTTATCATAGGTCTTAAAGCATTATTTCTAGTCATTATCGCAGGAAAGGGGAATCGGGATGAAGCTGACGGCGCGGAAGGTGGATCGGAGTCTTCGGGATCTTTCACGGGTGAAGGGGCTCCTGGAGAGGGCTTTTCCAAAGAATGAGCAGTTCCCGATGTTCCTGCTGCGGCTTCGGGCGTGGAGCAGTTATGTGCATTTCCTGGCTTATTATGATGGCGATGATTTCTGCGGTTTCACGTATACGGTCGAAAATGAGGATATGGTTTTCGTCTTGTACCTGGCGGTAAATGATGAAATCCGGTCCAAAGGATACGGGACGGCGATTCTGACGGATCTGAAGGCAAGGGCCTCGGGAAGGGGCGTGGCCCTGAATATTGAGCCGCTGGATCCTCATGCGGCGAATTCCGAGCAGAGGGAGAGAAGGCTGGAGTTTTATCGAAGGAATGGGTTTGTCAGTACGGATTACAACCTGATCGACGGCGGCGACAGGTATCTTATCTTGTGCACGAAGGAAGATTTTCCGGTGGAGGATTATATCCGGGTGATCAAGAGAATTTCCTTTGGCCTTCATGCGCCGAAGGTGGAACGAGTGAAATAAGGAAAGCAACGGGGCAAAAAACAGCGGTATCAAAATGACTGAGCATTTTGATACCGCTGTTTTTGATGGGGTGAGGAGATCCTTTGTAAAATGAACCCTATGAAAACCTTGGACGATGATGCGTTGACTTTTTAGAGAATGCACCTTTAAAAACCATACAACCGGGCTCTGCCCGAGGAAATGCAACTCATCCGCCCGACATCAGAATTTGAGGTCGGGCACCTTCCCTTCCAGGGCAAGGTCAAAGGCAACTCTTCCCCTGACGGGGACAGCTAAATCTCGTTGCGCTCGTGGTAAGTGAAGGTTGTATTTAGTGAAATTTTCTCAGAGTTCCCTATTTAATCTGATTCATTGTTCTGAAGTTGCTTTTTCCATTTTTCCATTTGCTTAATGACTTTAGGGTCTTCCCAGGGTGCATAGTATGGGTCTGTCATGAGACTCACTTTCTTGCTGCTCTCAAGAACAGATACTGCAAAGCTGTCGATAAAATCACCATATTCATCCCAGTATTTATCCAAATCGATTCGGAACAGAACATATCCGACAAGCTCATAGGGATTAGGAACTGGGTTTTTGTCAAAGCAGTAGACAAAGTATAGGTTAGTGGCATTGTAGACTGACTCGGCTGTCGTACAGTCTTGTGTCAGGTGCCTGAAAAAATAACCATAGATCTCGTCCCAGCTGTAGGATTGTAACACCTTATCCGCAAAGTCCTGGTGATCTTCATGGTCCTCGGGATCAAAGGAATCGTCAAAAAAGTTGCAGTTAAACAAATAATCCATGTCAGATTGCAGATTTGTTATATCCATACCTGTCATTCCTTTCTGAGGGTTCCGATGTATCAAAGTGATCGTCTGTAAAGTTTGTTCTGCCTCTTTTATTATTCCGTCACTTTGGGCGGGTATTTTTGCTCGAAGGTTTTGAGGATTTTGGTGAGTCTTTGGTCGAGGAATTGTCCGGTTTTTTCGCGGATGTCTTTGGGGACGCCGTAGTAGGCTTCTGCCATGCCGCCTGTGATGGCGGCGAGGGTATCGCTGTCGCCTCCTACGGAGACGGCGGTGCGGATGGCGTCTTCAAAGGATTCGGATTCGAGGAAGGCTTCGATGGCCTGGGGGACGGTGTCCTGGCAGGTTTCGTTGAATTCGTAGGTGGGGCGGATTTCATCGATGGTAAAGTTCAGTTTGTAGTATTTCTCTTCGATGTATTTCCGGATGTCTTCTTTTGTTTCGCCGGTTCTGGCAAGGTAGACGGCAGAGGCGGCAGCTTCGGCGCCTTTGATGCCTTCAGGGTGGTTATGGCTGACTTTGGTGACTTCTTTGGAGAGTTTCCTGACTTCGGAGAGGGATTCTCCTGCCCAGCCGCAGGCGCTGACTCTCATGGCTGCGCCGTTTCCAAAGCTGCCGTAGGGTTCGGGGTCATCGGAGTAGATCCAGTGGTAGAAGGATCCGCCGTAGCCGCTCTGGGGATAGGGGCGTCCTATTTTCTGCATGGAGAGGACGGCTTGTCTGGAGAGGCCTTTGTAGGACGGGACGGTCTTGAGGAGGGCGTCGCAGACGGCGAAGCTCATGATGGAGTCGTCGGTGAAGAAGCATTTATCTGAGAGGAGGTCAAAGTCTTTGGCGCGGTAGTTGTCCCATTCGAACCGCGATCCGGCAATGTCTCCTATAATAGCACCTATCATATGTATCCTTCCTTTCGTGTGTTGTTATCTTTCACTCTAAGACGGAGGGAGGGGATTGTCAAATGAGGAGGATGTGGTTTATTAGCGGGGAGAGTGTGCTTGGAGATTAAAACCATACAACCTCGCTGCGCTAGTGGTAATCAACCCTATCCACCGCGAAGCGGTCCCCCTTCCCCGTCTGGGAAGGCGAGTTTAAAAAACATACAACCGCAGCTCTGCTGCGGGGAAATGCAACTCATCCGTCGGCTCCGCCGACACCTTCCCTTCCAGGGCAAGATTAAGACCGGCCTGCGGCCCACTTCCCGGGAAGGCGAGCACGGCGAGTTTGCGAGTTGTTTTTTCTTGGGTTCTACAGTGTATAATCAATATATACATATATAGAATGGAGTGGGATGGATGTTTATTGCTAAGGGTTTTGATGAGCTGACGCGTGAGGAGTTGTATGAGATTCTTCGGGCGCGGGTGGATGTGTTTGTGGTGGAGCAGCATTGTCCGCATCCGGAGCTGGATGGGGTGGATTATGACAGTCTTCATGTGTTCTGTGTGAAGGATGGAGCGGTGGCTGCGTATCTTCGTGCGTTTCCTCGTGAGGGAGAGCCCGGGGTGATCCAGGTGGGCCGTGTGCTGACGCGTGAGCGCGGGACGGGGCTTGGGGGCGAGCTTCTTCATGCAGGGCTTGAGGAGATCAAGAAGCGGTATTCGCCGAAGGAAATTTTCCTTGAGGCGCAGACGTATGCGATGGGGTTCTATGCGCGCGAGGGTTTCGTGAAGGCTTCGGAGGAGTTCTTTGAGGACGGGATCCCGCATACGGCGATGCGTCTTCGTTTGGAGGAGTAAGGAGGTCTTATGGACTTCAGCAGTGTGTTCAGGACGCATGATTTCTTGGAGGATGCGGCGGTTTCTTATGGCTTCAAGAAGAAGGGCGGCGTTTTCACGCTGGAGCGCGCTCTTCCGGAGACGGATGGACTGGCGGCGGTTGTCACTGTCCATGGCAGGGAAATGACGGTGTCGGTGGTGGAGCTGCCGGACCGTGTGCCGTATGCGCTTTTCGAGGTGGAGTCGGCGGAAGGGGCTTTCGTCGACCGCGTGCGCCAGGAGGCGGAGAATCTCGTCCGCGATGTGGTGGAGAATTGTTTCTTCGATTCGGATGTGCGGAGCCGGCTTCTTTCGTACGTGAAGGAAAGGTACGGGACGGAGCAGGAGAATCTCCGGGTGATTTACAAGGATTACTGCACGCTCCGCGAGCACGGGACGAAGAAATGGTACGGGCTTTTCATGCGCATTCCGTGGACGTCGCTCCATGTGGAGAGGAAGGGCATGACGGAGGTCCTAAATGTGAAGGCGGATCCGGAGGAAATCCAGCGGCTGATCGATCATGACCGGTATTTCCCGGCGTACCATATGGACAAGGTGCACTGGATCAGCATTCTTCTGGACAAGGAAACGGATATGGATGCGGCGAAGCGGATGCTGGATGAGAGTTATGCTCTCGTGGAGAAGTCCGGCAGGAAGGGCCGCAGGAAAGTCAAGAAATAAGGGGAGGGGAAATTTATGATACAGGTCGCGCAGCTGAATTTCAGGGAGATGGAGCACCAGATCTGCCTGCTTGGGATAAATCAGACGATTTCGGGCTTGCTGTACGCAGGGGGCATGGATGCGCCGGAGGATAGCGGTGTGCTGGCGTACGGGTATGTCGATACGGAGGGCGGTTTCACTTTTGAAATCCTCGCTCCTGCAAAGGTAGAGGGGGACAAGATCATTCCTCTTCCGGGAGTTCCGGATATGATGGTGAAGCTGCGCAAGGAACAGGCGAATGAATGCAGCATCCGTCTCGGTCTGGTGGTGGACAGGACGCCGTATGAGAGGAAAATCGCCGTCATCAACGAAGCGTATGCACCATCCGAAGATGTGGCGGCCATCCGCAGTGTCGACCTCATCGACGACTCCAGGCATCCTGACCATCCTGACCATCCTGACGATATTCTCGTCATCTTCCTGAAGGACGATTACAAACCAGAGGGCTGCTGGGTGAGGAGCATGGAAGTCGAAGAGGGGCGCTGCATAGGAAAGCTCCTGAATGAACCTGACCAGGACTATGGTGTCCATGAGAATGATCTCATTCCTTTTGATATCGTAAAAGAAGGAGAGGATTACTTCTGCATTAGCAGGTTTTGAGGGGGATTATTGAAACCGTACAACATGATAAAACCATACAGCCGCCTTGCAGGCTGGGAACTACTGTATCCGTCGCCTCCGGCGACACCTTCTCCTTTCGGAGCAAGGTTAACACCCTTAAACCTCGCTGCGCTCGAAAAGAAAAGCAAATCAGCCTGTGGCTGAAAGAAAATCAAAGCCATGCGTTTCGCTTTCCTTTCGATGTCCTCTTTTTGCTTTCTGTTTGATATTGAATATTTTTCGCAAATGGTATACTTTAGTAGTATATCTTTTTGTTTTATGCGGGATTATAGTCAGAGCAGGTTGGGATGTGGAGAGGAGGAGTAAAGATTAACGGAATTTTATAATATAGATAGATGTCTATCCTTTTATTAAATTTTATTAAACATCGCAAAAGTACTATTAGCAAAAGTACTATTAATTTATAGAAAAATAATGTAAAATAAAGCGCAATTGATTAGCAGCTGGTTATGGGCGAGGCCCGCTTTATGGCAGGAGGATAAAAGGTGAATAGTTCCTGGTTAATGGATGCCGGTATTTTCGTGGTTTCTTTTGGCACAGCATTTTACGTGCTCGGCAGGCTGGGAAGGAAGCAGGCGGCTAAGGCCGTGAAGAAGGCGGATACGAAGGTCCGCAGCGCAGCAGAGGAGAGGGAAGCAGCGAGGAAGTCGGCTGATCTGACCATCCGTCAGCTGGGCAATGAGAAACTTGCCGTAATTACCGGGGATCTCACGACGTTTACTGAGATTTTTAGCAAGATTGAAAATGTGGATTTTGAAGCTGGCAGCAGAGCTGCTGAAATGGCTGATTTCGTTCCGGGAGGGGATGAGAACAGAAGGCTTCAGGCAGGAATTGCCAGGATCAGGAGACTTGAGAGAAATGACGATCCTGATTTAAGAGGACTTCGCATCCGTGCGCTGGGTGTTTCTGATGCGGAGACACTTTTTGAAAGGGCATCGGGGAAGAATGAAATTTCCTATAGTTCTTCGATCAATGCGACTGTCAAATGGCTGATGACGGGCAAGGTGGAAGGCGATGTCTTCGGACCGGATGCGAATAATTCCGTCTTCGTCGGCTTCGGCGATGGTCCGTCTCATACGAGGGGCGAGGAAAAAGCATCGAGCTTCCGCACGAAGATGTATCCGCGGGAAGCGGAACAGTTCGAAGCGGAATCCAAGGTTGTTGCCCGCCTCGCTGTCCAGCTCTGCACTCTGGCGGAGGGTCAGAGGAAGGTGCTGGAAAGCAACACGAAGAATTTCCATGCCCGTGTCAAAGCGCTGAAGCGTATCGTCGATCAGGAAGGGTATGACTGGAACAAGTACGGCAAAGAGGATAGAAGAATCATCGCCCTCGCTGCCCGCCAGGCGAGAAATATCTCCGTGATCGTCACCATGGGTCTTCTCCACGATGACGGTTCGATCAATAGAGAAATCCTCGGCGTCATTTCACTCCTGAAATTCAACGAGGAAGAAGAATAAATAGGGGAAGAGCTATGAAAAAGGTGGACCATTTTTCATAGCTCTTTTTGCGTGGGAGATGAGGGAAGATTAAAACCATACGACCTCGCTTCGCTCGAGAAACCTTTTTATAAAAACCAATGAATACTGCACCCCTTCCTCTGGCAACAGTAAGAAGATAAGCCAGACGCCTTCCCCGCTGGGGCAGGTCAAAGGCCTCCATTACGGCTTCATTTGATAGTATCGAATGAGCATCTTACGGTTTTCATTTATGGTAAACGTATTAAGTCACCATTGATAATATTGGTATTGAATGATTGCGGAAGGTTTTAACCTGCCCGTCTAATTTCTCCACTCAAAAAGCGGTCTCTTGCGAGACCGCTTTCTACTTTCCTGTTTCACTTTCTTTATTTTATTTCCCGAGTTTTCTTTCTGCTTCTTCTTTGTCAGCCGGGACGATGATGGGGCTGGAGATGAGGTTGATGATGTCGGCTTTGGCTTTTTCGAGTATGCCGATTATCATTTCGATCTGCAAGATGGTGCCTTCGGGGATCGGGCCTTCGTCTACTTCGGTGAGGTCGGATTCTTTGAGTCTGAAGGGCTGGACTCCGATGGTGACGCTCTGGAGGGCAGCGAGGCGGAATTCGAGGTTGGCTGTGTTGGCTTCTTCGAGGAGGGCTGCTGCTTTTTCTTCGTTTCCTTCTTTCTTGACTTCAGCGAGGGACTGTTTCAGTTCTTCGATTCTTTCGCTGAGGAGTCTGTGGATGAGGGGAGCGGAGGTTTCCATGGACGGGGCTCTTCTTGCCGGGAAGATGGTGACGTCTTCGCGGAGGAGCGGTTTGTAGGTGGTCTGGAGAATGCTGCCTTTCTTGGTGAGGAAGTCGGTGCCTGTGATGTACTTGGCTTCTTTCAGTGCTTTTTCCACGATGGCAGGGTCGGTGTCTTCGAAGCTGATTCTTTCGAAGGCAGAGGCATTCAGGTGGGCGTCGACGCATTGTTCGAGGAAGTGGTCGGCGAAGGGACGGGTGTCGTTGAAGACGTAGAGCGTCTCTCCTTCGGGGACTTTGTTCAGGACGAAGAAGTGTTCAGAGACGACTTCGAGATGCAGGGGGAAGAGGTTTTCTTCCGGGATGACGGTGAGGAGCTGGGATGCTTCTGTGTCTTCGCAGATGTAGAGTGCATCTTTCCTTGCTTCTTTGATGTCTGCCGTCAGGACAGCCTCGACGGGGTAGTAGGTGCCGATGAGGTTGGTGACGATGAATTGGAGTTCGTCTTTGGATGCCTGGGTTCTTCCAGCGGCAATGAGTACGGGATGGTTCATGATGATGTCCTTTCTTTTCCTTGGTTTCTTATATGCGTTATCTGGAACAGTATGATTCCGAATAGTTCTCTTTCTTACTATTATACAAAGGTTCAGGGTGAATGACTATAAAATGGCCGTAAAAAATAGAAAATAACGAAAAATTCCTTCAATTTTCTAAATTTGTTTAAGAATATATAGCAGGAAATTGCGATTTCGTGGGATTTTTGTATTTTTTTATAGTTTTCATCAATTAAACATTTCTCATCCCTGGTTTGAAAAGTTGAGGAGGGTCCTACGGCGGCATATACTATGGACAAAGAACATTCGAGACGAACCGCAGCAGGCGGAAATAAGTGGAAAGGAGAAAATCATGAAAGCAAAACCAACGAGGCTCTTGTACTATTATCCGGGAAAGTATGATGCCCAGTACATGCTTGAAATGGATAATGGATGGTACTATCTGGCTTCCCCAAAGCAGAACACTGCCTACGTTTTTAACCAGCCGCTTAGCCTTCCCAGTTTTTACATGGGTGCAACGTGGCCAAAGAGCAGTGATGAACTTTCCCCCGAGACGAAGAAGGAAATTCTGGATACAATCAAAAACGGGAAATGGGAAAGAGGCAGCGGTATATCGCCAAGATGGACAGAAGACGATGAAAATACATGGCCCAAGAGGAATCATATTGACATCCACAAAGAAATCCCCGGCGTGAAGTTTTGAAGCTAAAAAGAGCTGTAGTGAAATGATTGCACATTTCGTCACAGCTCCTTTCATTTCTCCATGATCCGGATTCCCAGTTCTGCGATGAAGCGTTTGCCGCTTTCTACTTTATAGAAGTCGAGGGGATAGGAGATTTCGTAGGCAACGCTGGAAAGCTTGAGGTGCTGTTTCCTGGCGGTATCGAGAAGGTCGTGGTAATAGGACAGGTAGTTTTCTCTGGACCAGATAAAGTCGATGGCGAGGAAGTTTTCTTCTGCCTTTATGAGCGTGAGGTCTTCGGGGATGGACTGCGGGATGGATTCTATTTTCTTGATGGTGTGGGAGTAGATGATTTCGGAGAGGTCTTTGTAGCCTTTTCTCGGGAAGAGGAAGCCGTAGGAGAGGGCGGGGATGATATGGAGGGAGAGGAGGCTGACGGCGTCGTTGGGTTCCACTTTCGGGGTGATGCCTTCTTTTTCGATCGGAAGGGAAAGGAGCGTGGCGCTTACGCGTTTGATATACGGTCCTTTTCCTGCGTGCTGCTGCATGAGGGATGCCTCCTCGAGCTGCTTTTGCTGCTGATGGACCATGATTTCCATTTCATGGAGCTCCTGCTGTTTCTGGAGGATGGCTTTTTCCTGGCTGTCCCAGAGGCTCCGGAGATCGACGGGATCTTTCTGAAGGGTTTCCCGGATTTCCGCAAGGCTCATCCCTGTGCGCTGGAGAAGACGGATGGTCTGGAAAAGGAAGATCTGACCATTCGTGTAGTATCGGTAGCCGCTATCCGGATCGATTCTGGCGGCCGGCAGCAGGCCTTTTTTATCGTATAAGCGGAGCGTCTGCACGCTCGTGCCGCGGAGGGCGGCCATGGTTCCTATGGAAAGCATAATTCCTCCTTGACTCTATACTTACTATAGACATTATACTCTAGGCAAAAGTAATAAAGAGGTATTTATATGGAAAAGAAAACGATTCGTCTCATTGTTCCGGACTGGCAGGCAGGGGATAATCCTGTCTATTATTTTGGCGCGAAGATACTGCAGGTGATTGCTCCGAAGAAGGAAGGGCAGAAGGAAATCACGATTCCTGTCCCGGACGATTTCAAACCGCTCGAAAGGGAAAACGGCGTGACAGCGCAGAGCGCTGTGTATCAGCAGGTGAAGGATACGGTAAGCGCGATCGACAAGGAAGCGCCGGACAAGATCATTACGTTTGGCGGGAACTGCCTTGTTTCCCAGGCGCCTTTTGCATACCTGAATGAAAAGTATGACGACCTCGGCGTTCTCTGGGTCGATGCACATCCGGATATTTCCAACCCGGAAATCTATGAAAATGAGCATGCGATGGTCCTGGCCAATCTTCTCGGCGCAGGGGATCCGAAGCTCTCCGGACTCGTGAGGAAAACGCTGAAACCGTCACAGGTCCGCTATGAAGGCATGCAGGGCGGGGTCGATGTGGAACAGGCGGAACTTGATCGGCTCGGCGTTTCTTATGCGGCAGCCAAGGGAAATGAGCTCGACGCGGAGGGAGCCATTTCCTGGATCCGTGAAAACGGGATCAAACACATCGCCCTTCACCTCGACTGCGACGTCATGGATCCCCATGATTTCTATGCGACCTATTTCAATAACCCGGCCCTCGGACCGATTCCGTACAATGCGGCCACCGGCCACATGAAACGCGCTTCCGTCTGGGATTTCATCGAGAAGATCAGCAAAGAAACCGACCTCGTCGGCTTCACCATCGCCGAATACATGCCATGGAGCGCCATGCAGATGAGAGAGCTCATGAAGAGGACGAAGATATTCGGCTGACGGCTCTTCCTTTTTCCTTTTCGCCCGTATAGGGTATAATACAAAGAAAAGGAAAGGAGGCGCTGTATGTCAAGAGAATCAAGGATCGGTATGTTCGCATTCATTGGGATTGTCGTCATAGGACTGATCGGGCTCTTCCTGAACCCCATCGAGCGCCTCCGCGACCAGTACTTCCGCGTCGATGCTGTCTTCGACGATGCCGGCGGCATCCGGGATGAAAGCCCCGTCCTCTACGCAGGCGTCTGCGTAGGCCGCGTCCACTCCTTCGAAGTGAAAGACGGCAAGGCCATCCTGACACTCCAGATCAAGAAGAAGGCTCTGATTCCAAAAGACTGCACCGTAGGCACCTCCAGCACCGGCGTCGTAGGCGACACCTACGTCAAACTTTCCGGAGGAAATCCTGGCGCAGGCTACCTCCAGAGCGGCGACGTCATCTACGAGACCAAGTCCGACCGCATGGACAAGATCATCGCCAAGGCCCAGAAGCTCATAGAATCAGCAGAAACTACGAAAGATAGTATAGATAAAATGAGGAACTAAAAATAAATTAGAGAAGAGCCATGAAAAGGGAGAGAGTTTTCATGGCTCTTTTTTTGTGGGGAAAAACATACGGCCGCTCCTTTGGGAAATGAACCCCTTTCGGCGCATGCGCGCCACTTTCCCCTTACGGGGACAGCTAAACCTCGCTGCGCTCGAGGAAATGCTGTATCCGTTTACACCTTCCCTTCCAGGGCAAGGTCAAGACCTGCCTACGGCCCTTTTGCCCGCCTCATTTCGTTTCCCCATTCTTCTTTATTATTAGTCAACCGTATTCAATTATGCTAAAATAATAACAGAATTCTAAAAAGGTTTGGAATTCTGTATACATTCCCTTTGGGGAGACGCGGCGGCACTGGGTGGCAGTGTCGAAGGCGGGGATTTCGCGGTCCCTGCTGCCGTGAATAAATGAGGGCTTGGCCCGCAAAGTACGAAACGTGTCGGTTTCGTGCGTATTTAAGTAAAGGAAGGAAAATTCATATGGCGAATTATAACGCGCTTTTTCCAAGCCCGGATAATCCTCATCTTTCCCTCAGACAGGCTGATGGCAAGGCGCTCGGCCGTGTGCGTGCGATCGTAAAGGGATCGGCACCGCAGGCGGGGATGAAGGATTACCGGTTTTTTGTTGACCCGGTTTCACCGCTGCCAAAGGGCTTCGAGGAGGCGGAGAAGTTCGGGTTCACTGGTTTTATGAGCCGGATTGGTTTCGGCTTCAATTCATTTCAGACGGAAGAGCAGGCGCTCGCGAAACTGATGGAGGAGTATGGGGACTCTTTTGTGACGTTTACGCCGGCTCTTCGGAGTAATAAGTTTTTTGTCCTGGACGACATGACGAAGGAAGGGCGGACGCCTTTCATGGATGTGGATAAGAATTATTATCCAGTGCCAGCTTTCGGGACGATCGACCAGCCTGTTTTCGGCGGGGATATCAACAAGTTCTGCCATCATATCATGTCAGGGAAGCCGCTTCCGGGGCTTTCGAAGCGGAACTGGAATAATGACGTCCGTCCGCAGTTGGTTGTAGCAGCGACGAAAAATCTCGAGGGGAAGCTGGGGCCGTGGGTTGTCTTCGCTCCGCTTCATGATGATGCTTTCGATTCGATGGTGATCGGCGAGGGCGGGGCGTATTTCCGTGTAAGAAATCACGGCCCTTTGGGTTATGGCCTTGTCGATGTCAATAATTCGGAAATCCTTTCGCATATTCTGCGCTGTGAGGAAAGTCCGCTCTGGTTTGTTCCAGAAGAATTTCTCCCTGATCTTCGCCGCGATCTCCGTCCGGTGCCTGAGGATGAGGATATCCTGAAGGACAGCGGTGTCGAGGTGAATCCTTTCGGCATGTCGGAGGGAAATTTCGTGACGAAGGACGATTTTTTCCAGCTGCTGAATGGCAAGCGGGATGAGGAAACGGGCGAGGGTGTGCTCGATGTGATCCGGAAGATGAATCTCAAGGGGAAGAAGCCGCTTGAGAAGATGCCGGAAGCGCAGGAGGGCAAGAAGCTGAAGGCAGAGTTCAAGGCCGATGAGGTCCTGAAGGATGCCGAGAAGCCGCGCCGTGCCAATGAGGGAAGGGGCAGGAAAGAAGCGCCCCGTCAGGAAGCACCGGCGAAGGACGCACCGAAGGCTGATCCAAAACCAAAGGCAGAGGTGAAGGCTGAGGCGCAGAAGGTCATGAAGGCAGAAGTTGCTGCCAGCACCCGCCGCAGTGATAAGAACAAGAACGAAACAAAGGAAAAGGAAAATAACAAGAACCGCCGCGAGGTAAAGGAAGCACCGCTTCTGGAAGCAGGAAAGGGTCCGGTGAAGGAACTGGAAGCGCCTGCTGCCAAAGAGGTGAAGGAAATCGCCAAGGAAGCGCCGAAAGAGGCTCCCAGGGAAACGGCCAAAGATGCCGCAAAAGAAGCACCCAAGGACGTGAAGGAAGCACCGAAGCAGGAAACGACGGCCAAGGAAACGAAGGGAAAGAACGGGAAGAGGGACGAAGCGCCCGCTTTCACGGAGAAGGATTTCATCGACCGCCTGACGGACACCGCCAGCCGCGCCGGCCTTCTCTATAACCAGAAGGATCTCATCAATTTCCATATTTCCGTCAAATCCTCCAGGCTCGTCATCCTGGCGGGCATGAGCGGCACGGGCAAGTCCGGCCTCGTCCGCCTCTACGGCAAAGCACTCGGGATCCCGGAAGAGAGGATCTGTTTCCTCCCTGTCCGCCCGTCCTGGATGGACGACGGCGATATCCTGGGCTATGTCGACATGAAGAATCTCGTCTACAGGAGCGCCGACACGGGCCTTGCCGAGCTTCTGATCGATGCTTCGCAGCATACGGACAAGCTCTACATCGTGTGCTTCGATGAAATGAACCTCGCCCGCGCTGAGCATTATTTCGCGCAATTCATTTCCGCGCTCGAGAAGGAAGGAAATCCGGTCATCCGTCTCTACAATCCGTCGCTCGCACCGCGCCTCTACAATGGCGACCGCTACCCGGCAGACATCACTGTTGGTTCGAACGTCATTTTCACGGGCACGGTCAATGTCGATGAATCGACGTACCATTTCTCCGACAAGATTCTCGACCGCGCGAACGTCATCACGCTCCATCAGGGCCGCTTCAGGGACCTCATGGGCCTCAAAAGACGGAAGAGAGCCCGCTATGATGAAATCGGCGCGAAGATGTTCAGTACATTCCGCGTCCGCGGAGGCTTGGGGCTCACTGAACGCGAGCTCGATCTCCTCGATGCGCTGAATGATGCCTTCCGCGACAGCGGCATCCAGTGCGGCATCGGCTTCCGCGTGGCACGCCAGATGGGAAGGTACCTGGAGAACATCCCCGAAGGCTTCGGCTTCTCGAGGAAGGAAGGCATCGACTCCCAGGTCGTCCAGCGCATCCTGACGAAGCTCCGCGGCTCTTCCCAGCAGCTTTCGATACTCCTTTCGCTGAACGACAAAGGCGAGCTCAAGGGCACAGTTCCTGCCGTTCTTGAGAAATTCTCCGACCTTTCGAATTTCGAAGAGTCGAAGCGTGTGCTGAAGATCAAAGCCGGGGAGCTGAAGCTCTATGATTACACGATCTAAACTGCCATTCTCCCTGACGTTTGAGACAAAGAAGGAAGGGACCATTTCCGCCAGGCGCTTCACGACAGACCCTGACCGCCTGACGGGCCATTTCCCGGCCGCCCTTGCCCTGACGGAGAATCAGGATATATTTCTCCGCTTCGAAGCACCTCCCGGCTTCCGCTTCACCATGGACGGCCTCGATATCGTGACGCTTCCGGGGCAGGAGAGGGAATCCGAGCAGACGTACATCCTCCCCGAAGGGAAGAAGGACATCCTCCTCTTTGCCGGGCAGGACTTCCCGCTCGTCCCGGGCTACTACGTTATGACCGTCGAAGGCGCAGGCCGCGCGTGGTACGGGATCCTCGAGATCAATCCGCGCTACATGGAAAAGCAGAGCTGGCAGGAAATGAGGGATGAGCTCGTCGAGGAAATCAAGACACTCTCCTTCGATTTCATGAAGCGCAATATCCATATTTCCAGACAGCTCGAAGGGGCGCTTGGCGTCAATACGGAAATGCTGCTCCGCTTCTACACCATCCGCGACGAATCGCCCGTGGTGCTGAACGTACTGGACGAACTCGCCCGCACGGCCAATTCGCGACTGGCTCTTCGCATGAAGCATGTGAGGACGCTGGGCGACAGGCGTACCGAGCCGCACATCCGGCCCCAGCACTTCCACGACAGAGCCGGCGCACCGACGACGCCCGCCCTCTACACGGAAATGACATGGGACGTCGCAGAGAACCGCTTCGCTAAAGCGCTCCTCATGAAACTCGACCAGAATCTCTTCACCTTCATCAAGGAAATCGACGGCCACGTAGAACGCCTCGAAGACCGCCAGCGCGAAATCGCCCGCTTCTCCCGCGATCGTGAATACCGCATGGGCGTCAAAGCCCTCTCGCAGTTCATCGACTACAGGAAACGCGCGACACTCCTCAGGCAGAGCATCCGCCGCGTTACGCTTGCGCCATGGTATGAAGAAACAAAAGGCGAAATGCCCGAAACCATGCCCATGGCCGTCTTCCGCGACCCCAGATACTCCGTCCTCTACCGCCTCTACAAAAACCTTGAGAACCCGTTCTCGAGCCTTGACGTTTCCTCCTTCTACCAGTTCCAGTGGAAAAGGACCGATAAGCTCTATGAAATGTGGGGCTTCCTCCGCTTCATCAAAGCCCTCATGGCCAAAGGCTGGGAACTCGAAGACGGCGTCGAGGTCCTCAAAGAAGAAGGCAAGTACCGCCTTGCCAGCCTTGAATCCGGCACAGAAATCCGCCTGAAGCGGGAAAACGCAGAAATCCGCCTCGTCTACGACGGCATCGTCCCCGGAAACTCCGCCGACACCAGCCGCGACAAAGCGCCCCTCTACACCAACAACTCCCACAGGCAGCCGGACCTTAGGATGGACTACTACAAAGAAGGCCTCTACTACGGCTCCCTCGTAGCCGACTTCAAATACAGAGACGTCCTCTTCCTCTGGCAGGACGAAAACAGAAGCTACAGCATCAGGAAACAATTCAACGCCTACCGCGACATGAACACCCGCTTCTACCGCGATATGACAGAAGCTGCCTCTCTCAGAGACAGCCGCCCCGTCAAAGAAGTCTGGGCCGTCTTCCCTAAAGAAATCCCCGGAAGAAGCGACGCAGACTACAGCCTGCGGTTCATACCCCTTGCCCCGGGCCTCCCAGGCAACGAAGAACTCCCGGATCTGCTGGAGAAATATATAGAGTCGATATAGGGGATATAAAAGGAAAAGAAGAAGAAAAAGAGGCTCTTCACGGAAATTTGGGGGATGAATAATTTTTAGGTAAAGAATGG